>OGGI01000004.1_pt1 | contig 244402 bp, 187 predicted proteins | sample 1571051 | NCBI WGS metagenome assembly OGGI01 (sample SAMEA2582075, study PRJEB24529) | metagenome | biome: Human gut stool | place: China | collected 2011 | reverse complement strand
GCTTCTCCCAAAGTCGTGATATGCATAAATATAATACGTTATACACAGCTAAGTTGTGTAGCATGTTTTGACACCCGAATCCTAAATATACTGTATAGCATAGTGTAATAAATATAAGCATAGTAAAGTATAGTGTCAGGACAGCTTGTTCTGGCACTATTTTTTATTAAGCCCTGTATTCTTCAATCTTATTTGTTCACATTTCAGAGCTTCGACTTCAATGCCATCTGTTCACATCACGGCGTTTAGGCTTCAATGCTATTTGCTCACATCCAAGTGCCACGGCTTCGCCGCTTTCGTGTGTGACGAGGATGAGTGCCGAACCGGTGCGGCACACAATATCGTCCACAGTGTCAATGACCTTTTTTCTGAGTGTGGGGTCGAGTCCTTTGAAGGGCTCATCCATAATGAGCAGGAGAGGTTCGTCGGGCTTGTGGGCATGAAGTGCTGTGCAGCCGTACAGAGCTCTTGCGATGGCAAGACGTCTTTTCATGCCGCCGCTGTACTCTGCTGCAGGTCTGTCGCAGACATCACCAAGCTCAAGCTTTTTCAGTATTTCAAGGGCAGTCTCCTTTACAAAAGGATAAGGATAGATGCCAATATTGTCGAGAGCGTCGAAGGAGGGAAAGAGCCTGTCCTCCTGAAATACTGTGAGAAGGTGAAGCTTCTCGTGCTTCAGGACAGTTCCGCTGTCATAACCGCGCAGCCCCAGAATTATATTGAGAAGGCTTGTCTTTCCCTCACCAGAAGCCCCTGATATGGCTGCTCTCTGCCCGCTCCTAAGAGTCATGGAGAGGTTATCTATGACAGGGATATCCGAATATTTCTTATACAGGTTCTTTATTTCTAATATAATTGTATCCATTTTAATCTCCTGAATTATTTATAGGATTCGGGTGGGGAAACATGCTCTATATACTTAGCTGTGTATAACGTATTATGTTTATGCATATCACGACTTTTGGGAGGAGCTTAGATGTTCTTAGAACTCTGCTAAGTACCTAGCCAAAAGCAGCACGGATGCTGCTTTAGAAGCAATGCATACACGGATGTATGCTTTGCTTCGGTGGCGAACATATAGAATAACATTATCAGAGTTCTTAGAACATCTTGCTTCGGACAATGGAGCTGATATGCATAAATATAATACGTTATACACTCACGCATTAGATTGGCATGTTCTGCCACCTGAATCTCTATAGGCGATTGTGCTGCTCATATTTTTTTGAGTACTGCCCTGACAGCTCCCTCAAATATAAGACTTATTATTATGACCGTTATTGTCCACGCAAAAAGCTCAGGGGTCTGCAGGTATATTTTTGCCTGGTTGAGATGGTTGCCTATAGAGCTGCGGCTTATTCCTATTACCTCCGCCGCGATTCCGGATTTCCATGCCAGTCCGATACCTGTTGAGAGGGCGGAGGAAAGATACGGCAGGAGACTTGGAATATAGACAAGCTTTATTTTTTTAAGAGGAGGCGTCTGTGCTATGTACAGAACTTCAAGCAGGGAGGAGTCTATGCTTAAAAGCCCTTCAAGAATGTTTTCATATACAATTGGGACAACCATAAGAAATGAGATAAGCATTGAGAGCCTGTCAGATGAGACCCATAGCAGTGCCAATATTATGAATGAGGCAACAGGAACAGTGCGTATTATTCTTAAAGGAAGCGATATGAAGTCTCTTGCGATTCGCAGCCGGTATGAGACAACAGAGAGAATAAGCCCGCTTAAAAGAGCAAGGAAAAAACCGGCGAGTATGTTTCTCATTGAGTTTAAAACGGACAGCCAGAAAATTCTGCTTGCGGACAGCTGACAAAGGGATGACAGGACTAAAAGAGGACCGGGAAGAAAAAGTTCCCGGTCAATTATTTTTGATGCAATTGTCCAGATGGCAATCCACAGTAATATGGAGACAAAGCGCGATATAAGCTGCGCTCTTTTTGATAATTTTTTTTCAAATATATGAGGTGTGACCTTATTCATGCAGACTGCCACTCCTAAATGATATATTTTGTGTAACAGCCATGAGACACCTGTAAAGCTCCATAATCTGCATGGTAGCGTAAATTACAACAAGTGCCGGCTTTTACTGTGAAATGTAGTAGAAATCATCGGCAGGAAGCTTGCCGCCGACCGAGGCAGGATTCTGTCCGTACAGTACGGTGAGGTAGCTCTCAATCTTAGCCTTCATTTCAATGCCGCTTATGAAGGTTACATTGCAGTACGGAATGGCTTTCTTTGCGACCGCAGCTTTAAATATGCCGAACTTTTCGATAAGTGAAGCTGCGTCAGCTATATTGTCATTGGTGTAGGCGGCTGATGCCGGATATTCATCTAAAAATGCATTGAATGCGTCCGTGTGTGCGTCAACCCATTCTTTTCTTGCGACAACTACACCTGTCACAACGGTGCCGGTGCTGTCAAGCTTCTCCCATTCCCCGGTTATATCAAGTGCTATATGAAGCTGTTCGTTATTGTTCATGGCAATGGTCACATAAGGCTGTGGAAGCATGGCTATGGCTTCAGGATTTTCAGACAGGGCGGCGACAACCTCTGCGGCTTCGCTCTTAAACTCTATGTCCACATCGCTGTCCGGGTCTATTCCGTTGCCGGAGAGAATATAGCGCAGAGTATATTCAGGGGTTGTCCCCTGACCTGTTGTGTATATGGTCTTTCCTGCTAAATCGCTTACAGCCTGGATGGAATTACCTGCTTCAACTATATATAATACACCAAGAGTATTTATTCCTGCTGCAATAATTCCACCTTCAGTCTTGTTGTAGAGCACGCTTGCAAGATTACATGGAACGCATGCGATGTCCAGCTCACCCTTTACAAGCCCGGTTGATATTTCTGTCGCCTCACCGAAAACCTGAAAATTGTAATTGTTGGCGGCAACCCCGTCCTCGTTGTCTTTCATTACCTTTACAAGGCCGATGGCGGTAGGACCTGTCATGACTGCGATGTTGATGTCTGCTGTGACAGGCTGCGTTTCCCCTGCTATGGATTCGGTTACATCCGTCTGTGTCTCCTGTGCCGTGGATTCGGTTACGGCGGCGGATGAAGCGGATTCATCCTGCCGGGCTTTTGAAGAACAGCCCGCCAGCGTGCAGGTGAACACGGTGAGGGTCAATGTGCTTACAATTGTTCTGATTATATGTCTCTTCATGCTGTTTAAGCTCCCCGATGTACATGTTTTTTGATGGCATCAAAGCTCTCGGGGCTTATGACATGTTCAATCTTGCATGCATCCTCAGCTGCTGTTTCTGGGCTGACTCCAAGCTTTATAAGGCATGAGGACAGAAGCTCATGTCTTTCATATATCATCTCCGCTATGGCACGACCTTCATCGGTCAGATAGATAAAGCCGGCATCGGTAACTGTAATCTGGTTTTTAAGCCGGAGATTCTTCATCGCGATACTGACGCTTGATTTTTTAAAGCCAAGCTCGTTGGATATATCGACAGCGCGGACAACAGGAAGCTTTTTACTGAGAATCAATATGGTTTCAAGATAATTTTCAGCAGATTCGTTTGTATTAGTCATGTTAAACCTCTTTTCCGGTAAATTAAATGTTATGTCAAAAATGACCATAACTATAATAAATATAGCATAGAATGATTTATTTTGCTATATAATTTTGTCTTATGTGTAATTAATGACTTTATATTAATTTTTGTTATAATTATTTATTGACGGACTGCTGTATGAGTGTTAAAATTCGCCCATGGATTGGCGTATAAATATAAAAAAGCTGGTTATACGAAATGAAGGTATGAAAATAGTCGTTTCAGGAGGAAGGCAGGATGAAAATGAAGTTTTACCAGTCGATAAAATTCAGACTGATGATGATGACGCTGTGTGTGTGCGTTTTTATGGGAGGCTTGATCAATTTCTATTCCATACACCAGTCAAGGCTAAGCTACAAGCGGCTTGCATGGAATTATATGGAGGATCTTGCTCTGGCATATGGACGTCAGGTCGAGAATCTGCTTGGTCAGGGCGGAAGCTTTGACAGTGGTGCCCTTGAGCATATTCTTATGAATGCCAATCTGGAGGGAGTTGAGTCCTCGTACACCTACATAGTTGATTCGGAGGGCAATATGCTCTATCACCCTAATAAGGATAAGATAGGGAAAAGTGTCGAGAATGTTATTGTGAAGAGCTATATTCAGGATCTGAAGTCCGGAATTAAGCATGATACAGGTGTTGTGGAATATGATTATAATGGGAGCATAAAATATGCCGCATGTTATACCGATGGAAACGGACGTTTCATTCTGGTAGTTTCTGCTGATGATGATGACGTCCTCAAAGATTCCGCCAGTCTGATAGTTAAGGTTACTGCTATTTCCCTGATTATAGGCATGGCTGCGATTGTTGTAGTATTTATTTTTATAAGAAAGATTGTGGCACCTCTTTCGTATGCCGCTAATGCGGTTGAGGAGCTTGCCGCACTTGACTTCCGTGTAAAGAATGAGCGGCAGGAGCGCCGGTTTGCAGGACTTAAGGATGAGGTCGGCAATATTATGAGAGCTGTTTTGAAGCTCAGAGGTGAACTTACAGCTGTTGTGACGGAGCTTAAGAATCAGAGCGGTAATCTGTTTGAGCAGTCGGATTCCTTGAGCAAATCTGCTTCCGATACAATGAACAATATGAAGGATACGGACAGAGCTGTTGACGAGATGGCGAATGGCGCGACAATGCTTGCACAGGAGACACAGAGTGCGTCAGAGAATGTAATTGAAATCGGCAATATGATAGATAAGGTAAATGACAATACAGAGGAGCTTGCAAAGGATGCCGATAATATGAAAGAGCTGGGCGAGAATGCTGAGAATATATTAAGACAGCTTATTGCCGGACAGAAGGAAATGGTGACCCATATTGGTGTTGTCAATGATAAGACTCACGAAGCTAATAAGGCGGCAGGAAAGATTTCAGAGGTTGTAAACCTCATAACGGAGATTGCGAGCCAGACAAATCTTCTCTCCCTTAATGCATCAATAGAGGCAGCAAGAGCAGGAGAGGCGGGAAGAGGATTTGCGGTTGTTGCCGAGAATATCAAGCAGCTTGCCGAGCAGACAACATCATCTGCTGCGGACATTCAGGATATTATACATGATCTTGAACAGAAATCAGGCGAGACGGTAGAAAAGACGGAGGCAGTTAACAATATTGTCAACAAGCAGTCCGAGGATATGAAGCAGACAGCGGATATCCTTAATCAGGTAATCACGGGAATTACGGGTCTTATAGATAAAATAGACAGCATTGCGGTAAGTGTCGCAAACATGGATAAGTCAAAAGAGAATGTAGTGGATGTTATCGGCAATCTGTCCTCCGTATCACAGGAGAATGCCGCCTCAACAGAGGAGACAAGTGCTTCTACAACAATGGCCATGGAGACTGCCAAGAAGATTGCGGACGAAGCGGTGAAACTTAAGGACATAGCGCAGGAGCTTGAGGATAGAATGAAGCAGTTCATCATACAGTAGTTTAATACAAGGTACGATTTGATGAGAGCCGGGGATGTTCCCCGGCTCCTTTGTTTTTTTGTGATAAAATAAAATGCAAAGCATGCTTGACATTTTTTGCAAAGTACACTATACTGAAAATGCAAAGTTAACTATGCAATAAAAACAGGGTGATTATCATGAAAAACAGAATAAAAGAACTGCGCAAGGAAAAGAAGCTCTCTCAGAGTGAGCTCGCAGACATTGTTGGCACTACACGCCAGACAATCACCTCTATTGAGGTGGAGAAGTATACTGCCTCACTTGTGCTGGCCTATAAGATTGCACACTACTTCGGGCTGACTATCGAGGAGGTTTTTGACTTCGGCGATATAGATGACGAGGAATAATGGGAGAGGAGGGGTTGTGTTGGATAAGAAGATAGAGAGAATAAAAAAAGAGATAAAGCATCAGAACAGGCTGTATATTGCAACGGCATTGGTAGGGCTTGCAGCGATAGCGGTGGATTTATCAGGTTTTCCTGCCTCAGCATATACTAATCCGGATGCGGCTTCATTCGTGCAGGGCTTCCTGATTGGACTGTTTGCTGCTGTGGAGGTATTTTCTGTTATAAAGCTTTTAAAGAACTGCAAGGCGCTTGGAAATGAGACTACACTCAGGAGGCTGTACAATAAGTGCCACGATGAGCGTGAATTACATATTGAATCGCTTGCGGCGCGCAAGGGGCTTGAGATAGCCACACTGGTTTCTGTGCTTGCTGGTCTTGTCGTGTGCTATTTCAGCTTTGAGGCATTCCTTGGAATGCTTGCGGTTGTGATAATTGCAGGGGCAGCAAGAGAGTGCAGCAAAGCATATTATAACAGAACATATACCGGAGAATAACGGCCGCAGACATTAAGATTATGCTGAAATGATACAATTGTCAATGTTAAAACAGGAGGGAAAAGGGAATGATAGAGATTAAGAATCTTACCAAGATTTACAAGCTTTCATCCGGACAGATGAAGAAGCTGAAGACGAAGAGCAGCACGAAGGTGGCAGTCGATAATATTTCATTTAAGGCTGAGCAGGGAGAGATATTAGGACTTCTCGGACCTAACGGCGCAGGAAAGACAACTACACTCAGGTGCATAGCAACACTTTTAAAGCCTACAGACGGGACTGTAATTGTAGATGGACACGACACAGTCAAGGAACCGGAGGCGGTCAGGGCGAGCATTGGCTTTTTGACAAATGAGATTAAGCTTGATCCACAGTTTTCAGCCAGATATCTTTTTGATTTCTTCGGAAGACTGCATCAGGTTCCTGAGGATAAGCTTAAGGAACGCAGGGAGGAATTGTTCTCGTATTTTGGAATAGATGGATTCGAGGATAAGAAGATAGAGGAGCTTTCAACAGGCATGAAGCAGAAGGCGGCTATAGCGGTCAGCCTTGTACATGATCCGGATATCGTTATATTCGACGAGCCTACATCAGGTCTTGATATCATAACGGCGCGCTCCGTTACAGATTATCTTTTGGAGCTTAAGAAGAAGGGAAAGCTTGTCATTGTGTCGACCCATATCATGTCTGAGGCCGAGAAGCTTTGTGACAGGCTGGTTGTGATAATAGATGGCAGAAAGGTTTCAGAAGGAACACTTGATAATATCTATTCTGATACGGGCAAGGATAATCTTGAAGATGCATTCTTTGAACTTTATAGACTTAATCACAAGGAGGACAGATAAATGTACGGTATCAAGGCTATTGTATCTAAGGAACTGAGAAGAGTTTTTAAGGATAAGAAGATGATTATGTCACTTTTTGTTCTGCCGGTCATACTTGTAGTAGGGTTATTTTCACTTATAGGGCTGTTGGTAAAGGGTCAGATGGACGATGTCGAGTCACATGCTCCGGTTGTCTATATTATGAATGAGCCGGCAAGCTTTGAGACATTCGCAGGGGCGGCAGGTATCGAGGGCTATACTGTGATAAGCGATACGGAAGGCTTCGAGAATGCAAAGGCGGGGCTCTATGATAAGTCGGTTGACCTTGTTATGATGTTTTCGGATGATTTTGAGGAGCAGGTAATGGCCGGAATGGATGAGCTGGACAACATAAAGACTCCTGAGGTTGAGCTGTACTATAACCCATCCGAGGATTATTCATCAGAGGCTAGAAGCATCTATGCGGCATATCTTGATGCATACAAGCAGATGCTTCTCGGAAACAGATTCGGGAACTATGCGGCTGTTGAAATGTTCAATGTTAACGATAATACAGTTCAGGATGAAGATAAGGCTGCGGGAAAGATGCTTGGAACAATGCTTCCTTATTTTATCACAATGCTTATTTTTGCGGGAGCTATGGGGCTTGGCGTTGATATGATAGCCGGAGAGAAGGAGAGGGGAACACTTGCTACCATGCTTCTTTCGCCGGTAAAGCGTGAACAGATTGTACTTGGAAAGGTATTCTCCTTGTCAATTCTTGCGGTTATGTCGGCAGCGGTATATATTATTTCCATGGTAATTGCCCTGCCTATGATGATTAAGAACGTCGGTGGAGCAGATGCATTAGACGGCATGTCAGTTAACTTTACAGGAGGTCAGATAGCCCAGATGATAATACTAATGATTGGAGTTGTGCTGTTATATGTATCAATCATCTGTATGGTAGCTGTGTTTGCCAAGAATGTGAAGGAAGCTTCATCGTATATATCTCCGGTATATATTCTTGTCCTTGTGGCAGGAATGATTACAATGTACACATCGGCAGACGGAGTATTTTATAAGTATCTTATCCCTGTATATGGCAGTTCAATGGCATTTAAGGACATTCTCACAAGAGAGATAACGATGACTAATTTCCTTGGAACAACGATAAGCACATACTTATATGCGGTTATCATTGTTGCTGTGATGACAAAGGCATTTAACAGTGAGAAGGTTATGTTTAATGCTTAGCCGTTAATTCATGGTCAAAAGTCTAATCGTGCAGGCACGAACGGCTTTTTGGACTTTTGAACCTGATATCATAATAGGAAATAAGGCATATAGACAAATTCATTAAATTAAAGTAATATATCAGATGGCGGTACGGCATTTTGCCGCACTGCCATTTTATGTTGGGTATAAAATTATTTTTGAAGGTTTGAAAGGGATATAATCAGATGTCGGAAAAGAAAAAGGTTGAGGGCAGCAGATTTTTGCGTGAATCCAAGCCGGCACTTAAGCATCTGCTTGGAATATTGCTCAGGGAATATGGATATGCATCGATACTTGCAGTTGATTCGGAGGCTAAGATATACTCAGTTGCGGCATCGGGCATCAATATCGGCGATTTTGGAATGTTGTGCAACAGAGGCTTCGTTATCAAGGTGTATAATGAAGGTGAGTATGCGGAGTATTCATTTAATAAGCTTGAGAGAGATGTGACAGAGCAGGCACAGCAGATTATTGAGCAGATAGAGGCTCTTAAAAAAGCGGTTCCGGATAAGCTTGAAAGGATTAAGCTTGGCATGCTTGAGGATAAGCCGCTTAAGTTTTCAAAGAGCACAGAGTATGAGATAAATCCTTTTGAGACAGGGGCGCAGAATATCATAGACAAGCTCACGGCTTTGCGAAAGAAGGGCCTTGAAGCGGATGAGAGAATGCTTGACTGTACGGCGAGGATGAGCTGTCAGAAGTACTCGAAGCTCTTCCTTTCGGAAAATAAGGATATGGAGCAGAATGTACTGTGGACGGACTGCGCGATGTCATTCTTAGCGAGAAGGGGCAATGAGGTAAAGAGCTATTTTAGCAGTGCATCGAATCTGGGAGGCTCTGAGATTTTAGAAAGCCTTGAGGCGGACATACCACATTCGGTGGAAATGACGGTTGCACTTCTTGACAGCGAGCCTATGGTTCCGGGAGAGTATGATTGTATATGTACACCTGAGGTTACAGGAATGATAGTGCATGAAGCCTTCGGCCATGGAGTCGAGATGGACATGTTGGCAAAGGACAGGGCGCTTGCGAAGAACTATGTCGGCGGGTATGTTGCCTCACCTCTTGTCAATATGCACGATGGTGCGGCAGTCGGTGACGAGGTCGCAAGCTATTTCTTTGACGATGACGGAGTGGAGGCTAAGGACACACTTGTCATAGAGAACGGTGTGTTAAAACAGGGAATATCAGACACGATGGCGGCTATGAGGCTTAAGACGGAGCCTACCGGAAATTCAAGAAGAGAGAGCTACAGAAGAAAAGCATATACAAGAATGACCAACACCTACTTTGAGGCGGGCAATGATAAGCTTGAGGACATGATTGCCTCCATACCTTACGGCTTTCTCCTTGAGAATGCGACGAGCGGAATGGAGGACCCTAAGAACTGGGGAATACAGTGCCTTGTAAACATGGCGCGTGAGATTAAGGACGGAAGGCTTACAGGCAGGGTGTTCTCACCTGTGGTTCTGACAGGATATGTACCGGACTTATTAAAGTCGATTTCCATGGTTTCGGATGATTTCGAGCTTAGGGGCAGCGGCTTCTGCGGCAAGGGCTACAAGGAGTTTGTCAAGGTTTCGGACGGAGGCCCGTATATTAAAGCGAAAATCAGACTTGGATAATGCGGCATAACCTAGTTATGTAAGGAATGGAGATTAAGTTTTGAAAGTAAAATTTTCAAATTATTTATTAGAGGCAGTACTGCAGGCAATGCTTGCAGTATGCACGGAGATAAAGTTTGAAAGAAAAACTTTCAAACTACTTATTGGTGGCAGTACTGCAGGCAATGCTTGCAGTATGCTGGGAGATAAAAAATGAGAGATATAATTATCAGTTCACTTAGGAGTCTTGGTATTGACAGCTATCTGATTACAGAGTGCGAGAAAAACTGCAAGGAAATGTTCTTTATAAAGAAAACACTTGATATGACCAGAACAGAGGCTCTTGATGAGTGGAATGTGACTGTATACCATGATGACGAAGATAAGAAAATGCGTGGCTGTGCAGCCTGCATGATTCATCAGGGCATGGAAGAGGATGAGATAAGAAGGACTTTAAAGGATGCCTATTATGCGGCAGGGTATGCAATGAACCCTTATTACACCCTTGTTTCAGGGAGTGGTGAGCCTATTGTAAAGGCGGCAGGAAGCCTTGCACAGGTGTCACTTGAGAATGCTGCACACAGCATGGCAGAAGCATTGTTCGCCGCTGACACAGGGGATAAGAGCTTCATCAATTCGGCGGAGCTTTTTGTTGAGAAAAAGACAGTCAGAATAATTAACAGTGAGGGTGTTGACTGTGGATATGAGAACTATTCCGTCAAGGGTGAGTTCGTTGTGCAGTGTCTTGAGCCTGTGGATGTTGAGCTTTATCAGGATTTTTCCTACGATGAGCTTGACACGGACAGTCTTAAAAAGCTTGTGGCAGATAAGCTTAACACAGTTGTGGACAGGGCACGCGCAGACAGAGCGCCTGAGGCAGGAAGATACAATGTCCTCTTATCTGAGGACAGCGTGAGGGAGGTGTTATCCTTCTATTCGACGAGAGCGAATGTGGCGAATATATATTCTAAGTACTCAACCTATGAAGTGGGTATGCAGGTTCAGGGAGAGAACGCAGCCGGAGAAAGGCTTAATATTACTCTCCGTTCATCGGTGCCTTATAGCAATGATGGAATTAAGATGCATGACTGTGAGCTTATAAAGGATGGAGTATTAAAGAATGTCCATGGTGGATTGAGAATGTCACAGTATCTGAAGGTACAGCCTACAGGCGAGTATAATAAGCTGTTGGTTGACAACGGTTCAGAGAGCATTGCTGATATGAAAAAGGGACGTGTGCTTCATGTAGTAAGCTTTTCCGATTTCAATATGAATGCGATGACCGGACATTTCGCAGGGGAGATAAGGCTTGCTTATCTTTATGACAATGGCAGTGTAAGCCTTGTGACAGGTGGCTCTGTCAATGGAAGCATTATAGATGCGCAGCATGACCTTGTGTTCTCTGAGGAACGCTATGACAGCAGCGCATATTCGGGACCTTACGCAGTACTGCTTAAAGATGTTCCGGTTTCGGGAACAGTGTAAAAAATATCGGATGTATTATTTTTTCAAATATATATCAAAAATAATTAAGGTAGGAGAAAAGAAAGATGAAAAAGACAGTAAGAACAAACAAGGGCGGCTGGTTTTCAGTTGCGGTAGTGCTGATTCTGTTCGGGGGAATGTTCCTCTTCGCGAACAAGGAGAATATTAAATCGGCTTTCACAGGTGCATACGATATCTATGATGAAGATGTCAATGCAAGTGATATCAAGATAGGCGATGGTATCAGAACGGATATATATGCAGCACTTGACAATTTTGGAACTCTTGAGACAACCACAAAGAATTCAAAGACAGGACATGTAACAGGAAAAACATATCATTATTACTATATCATCCCTGTTTTTGAGGGCGAGGAGACACGCTATATGGCTGTCAAGGTAAGCTCAGGCGACAGGAAGGCATTCGATAAGATAGTTGACGACACATGGGACTATCTGGCAGGTGATGCCGACTACTTTACGGACAATGAATTTGCCGCTGAAGGAAATATACAGAAGTTAGATGGGCAGGCGTATGAGTACTTTGTTGAGTGGTTCGAGGAGGCAGAGTGGTTCGATATAACGGACAGGGACGAGATTGAGGAGTATTTAGTTCCGGTCTGCCTTGAGCTTAAGGACCTCAGGTCAACAAGCATTATGGTATATGTCTCAATGGGGATTATAGCACTTGGTATCCTTATTATCGTTATACATTTCGTGAGAAAGTCTAACAATAAGAAGAAGGAAGCGGCGGAGCAGGCAGCTTACAACAACGGATTTGCAGCAGCACAGAACGATGCAGCGGCAGGAAACAACGCAGCTGCAACCGGGAACACAGCTGATACAGCAAATCAGGCTTCTGCAGGTACATACACAGAGACAGCCTCGTACAGCAACGGAACAGAGTACACAGTCATAGGAGGAACTAAGCTTCCGAAGGCGGATATTGACAGAATAAACGGATATGTAGCCGCAGGAGATTCGGTTACGGCAATAAGGGAACTCAGGGATATGACAGGTCTTGGCATTGCCGAGGCTAAGGATATCATTGACAACTGGGGCAGCTATTACAGATAGTATTAATTGGCAATTATAAAAAAAGCTTTAAAATTCTTAAACTATATGATATAATCTATGGAGCTATTTTATAAGGAGGTGTTTTTTGATGAAGCACGTTAAGACAATCAACACAAGAAATCTTAAGGAGTCCATGAAGAAGGGCGGCTGCGGCGAGTGCCAGACATCCTGCCAGTCTGCATGTAAGACATCCTGCACAGTTGGAAACCAGAGCTGTGAGAATAAGTAATCAGGCATACATGTACATAGCGTAACTGATTGCGCTGACAATGTATTGCTGATTGTAATAAACCGGACGGCTGTCTGAGGACGGCTATCCGGTCTATTGCGGTTATGGTAGATTTTAGTTTATTGTTTATTTTAGGAAGGAATTATGATGGTACATCAGTATAAAAATAACGGATACAATATCGTACTTGATGTCAACAGCGGCTCCGTGCATGTGGTTGATGAGATGGTTTATGATATGATACCTATGTACGAGGGTTCAGGTTTAGAAGAGATTACTGCCGAATTGAATGGCAGATATAAGGAAGAGGATATTAAGGAAGCTTACGAGGAGATAACTGAGCTTAAGGAAGCAGGTTCTCTTTTTACTGAGGATATTTATGAGAATTACATAGACAGCTTTAAGAACCGTCAGCCGGTTGTAAAAGCACTATGTTTACATATTGCACACGACTGTAACTTAGCATGTCAGTACTGCTTTGCCGAGGAAGGGGAGTATCACGGAAGAAGAGCTCTTATGAGCTTTGAGGTGGGAAAGAAAGCCCTTGATTTCCTTGTAGCCAATTCCGGCAGCAGAAGAAATCTTGAGGTTGATTTCTTTGGCGGGGAGCCTCTTATGAACTGGGAGGTTGTAAAGCAGCTTGTCGAATACGGCCGCTCGATAGAGGAGGCTAATAATAAGAAGTTCAGATTTACACTCACAACCAACGGAGTTCTCTTAAATGACGAGATTCTTGATTTTGTCAACAAGGAGATGGGGAATATAGTTCTCAGCACCGACGGACGTAAGGAGGTTCACGACAGGATGCGACCTTTCCGCAACGGCAAGGGAAGCTATGACCTTATCATGCCTAAGTTCAAAAAGGTTGCCGAGAGCCGTAATCAGACAAATTATTATGTAAGAGGTACCTTCACACATTATAATCTTGATTTCTCGAAGGATGTTTTAAGTCTTGCGGATGAGGGCTTCAAGCAGATTTCAGTTGAGCCGGTTGTCGCTTCACCTGAGGATGCATACGCTCTCAGAACCGAGGATCTCCCACAGATTTTTGAGGAGTACGATAAGCTCGCGGTAGAGATGATTAAGAGGGAGAGGGAGGGAAGAGGCTTCAATTTCTTCCACTTTATGATAGACCTTACGGGAGGACCTTGTGTGTACAAGAGACTTTCGGGCTGCGGTTCGGGTACGGAGTATCTTGCGGTCACACCTTGGGGGGATTTATATCCTTGCCACCAGTTCGTCGGCAATGAGGATTTCCTTCTTGGTAATGTAGATGATGGCATTGTGAAGAAGAATATCTGTGAGGAATTTAAGCAGTGCAACGTATATTCCAAGCCTAAGTGCAAGGACTGCTTTGCAAAGCTTTTCTGCAGCGGTGGCTGTGCCGCTAACTCATACAATTTCCATGGCAATATCAATGATAGCTATGAGGTTGGCTGTGAGATGGAGAGAAAGAGAGTTGAGTGCGCTATTATGATAAAGGCTGCACTTGCTAATAATTAAGCATAAGCGAAAGGAAATTAAAAAAATGGCTAAGAAGATTTTAAAGTCTCTTGCCTGGGTTGCCGTAATTGCATTTCTTGTGTACACGGTAATCTTTGGATGGGGCAGCACAAAGGACGGAAGTATGTCCGGAATTAAGCTTGGTCTTGACCTTGCAGGCGGTGTCAGCATTACTTACGAAGCTGTAGGTGATAATGTTGACAGCCAGGATTTGAAGGACGCGACATACATCCTTCAGAAGAGAGCGGAGGGATATACTCCTGATGCTGAGGTTTATCAGGAGGGTTCTAACCGTATCACAATAGAGATTCCTGGTGTTACAGATGCTAATGAAGTGCTTTCACAGATGGGAAAGCCGGGTGAGCTCTACTTCATAACACAGAAGGGTTCAGATGGAAACGATAACTACACGGGTGCGCTTGCACTGGCAGCAGATGGACAGTCAATTGAGTATAAGTACACACTCAACAAGACTATTGAGGAGTTAGAGGCAGACGGCTGTATTCTCCTTACAGGTGCTGATGTTAAGAATGCTTCAGCAGGTTCACAGCAGACAAGCACAGGCAGCAGAGAGTTCGTTGTAGAGCTTAACCTCTACGATGAAGGGGCAAAGAAATTCGCAGATGCGACACAGACTGCTTATGAGAACGGCTATACTATAGGTATCTACTATGATAACGAGTTCATCAGCGTTCCGAAGGTAAGTGCTCATATCACAGATGGAAATGCGGTTATCAACGGTATGTCCGATTACCAGACAGCGGACAATATAGCTTCCACAATCAGAATCGGTGCTCTCCCGGTTAAGCTTGAGGAGGTTCGCTCACAGGTTGTAGGAGCTAAGCTTGGCCAGGATGCTATCCATACCAGCCTTTTAGCAGGTGCAATAGGTCTTGCAGTCATCATCCTGTTTATGATTATTGTATATCGTATTCCGGGACTTGCAGCAAGTATCGCTCTCTGCATTTACACAATGCTTGTACTCATCATTATAAATGTTGCAGGACTTACATTCACATTACCTGGTATTGCAGGTATCATCCTGTCAATCGGTATGGCTGTCGATGCGAACGTAATCATCTTCGAGCGTATCAAGGAGGAACTTGGAACAGGCAAGACTGTACAGTCTGCAATGAAGATTGGTTTTAACAAGGCATTTTCAGCAATTTTCGATGGAAACATCACAACACTTATCGCAGCCTTCGTTCTTGGCCTCAAGGGTTCAGGTGCGGTTAAGGGCTTTGCATACACACTTGCAATAGGTATTATTGTCTCCATGTTCACGGCACTTGTCATAACAAGATTGCTTCTCAAGTTATTCTATGATTTTGGTGCTAAGAACGAACAGCTTTATGGTGTTATAAAGGATACTAAGACCTTCAACTTTATCGGAAAGAAGAATATTTTCTTCTGCATCTCGGCTGCGCTTATTCTCATCGGTATTGTTACCGTAAGTGTAAATGGTGCACGTGGCAAGGGAATGTTCAACTATGGTCTTGATTTCAAGGGAGGCACCTCCACAACTGTCACCTTCAATCAGGACTATTCACAGTCTGAAATCGAGAGTACAATCATTCCTGATATTGTTTCGGCTATCGGTGATTCAACCGTCCAGCAGCAGAAGGTTCAGGGCGGAAATGATGTAGTATTTAAGACTAACAATCTTACAATAGAGCAGAGAGAGGCGCTTGAGAAATTATTTACCTCCAAGTACGGCGTTGAGCAGAGCTCAATCCTCACAGAGAATATCTCCGGTGCTGTCAGCAATGAGATGAAGACAGATGCGGTTGTTGCTGTTATCATTGCAACTATCTGCATGCTTCTCTATATCTGGTTCAGATTTAAGGATATTCGTTTTGCGGGAAGTGCCGTGCTTGCACTTTTACATGACGTTCTTGTGGTTGTAGGCTTCTACGCCGTGGCAAGAATCACGCTTGGAAATACCTTCATAGCATGTATGCTTACAATCGTAGGTTACTCTATCAATGCTACAATCGTTATCTTTGACCGTATCAGAGAGAACCTTGGACAGATGGGTAAGGCAGATCTGGCAGAGATTGTAAATGCAAGTATATCACAGACTATGAGGCGTTCGGTGTACACAACGCTCACAACCTTTATCATGGTTGTAATTCTCTTCATACTTGGAGTGAGCGCAATCCGTGAGTTCGCCGCACCTCTTATGGTTGGTATTATCTGCGGTGGTTATTCATCAGTATGTATCACAGGTGCACTCTGGTATGTATTAAAGAAGGGTGTAAAGAAGAATAAGTAATTATTATTGGGACAGGGGTCAGACCCCTGTCCCAGCTTTTATTTTGTGGAGAGGAGACGAGTTATATGAATTTGAAGAGCATATTTGAAAATACGGATTTCGTGCATGCTGGCGGAACAAAGGAGGAGTTACAGGTTGCCGAATACCTTAAGGGGCAGTGTGGGCAGCTTGGCGTGAAGGCATGGCTAGAGGATTTCCGCGTTGCCATGGGCGATATTGAGGAGGCACACCTTTATGCGGACGGTACGGAGATTGAGTGTAAGGCATTTGCCTACTGCGGAAGCGGTTCGGTTGAGGGTGAGCTGTATTATATGCCGGGTCTGGACAAGGTATCAATAGCCGGAGCGAAGGACAAGATAGTTCTGTTGGATGTGGGCGGTGTTTCATTTTTCACATACCAGGATCTTGTCAAGGCAGGGGCGAAGGCTATACTGTTCCAGTACGGAAATATTCACTATCCGGACAAGGACATTGAGCAGAGGGATCTGCGTGAGGCTGTTGTGGGAGAGGCAAAGAAGCTTCTGTGCGCCATGATAAATGCGGGCGAGGCTGTAAGTCTTGTAAAAAATGGTGTTAAGAATGTAAGACTTGAGGTGCGACAGAATGAGTATGACGGAAAGTCACACAATGTGGTTGCGGAGCTTCCGGGACAGAGGGATGAGTATATCGTTCTCAGCGCGCACTATGATTCGACCACATTGTCACATGGTGCTTACGATAATATGAGCGGCTGTGCAGGGCTTCTTGGAATTATGGAGGCGCTTAAGGACAAGAAGTTAAATTACGGACTGAGATTTGTATTCTGCGGAAGTGAGGAGAGAGGGCTACTTGGCTCAAAGGCGTATGTGAAGGAGCATGAGGCAGAGCTTGAAAAGTTCGCACTCAATATCAATCTCGACATGATAGGAACCTACATGGGAAAATTCATCGCCTGCGTGACCGCTGAGGAAAAGCTGTCGCATTACATATCCTATATGGCTGCTGAGGTTGGATTCCCTGTTGCCTCAAGGACAGGAGTGTACTCAAGCGATTCCACACCTTTTGCCGATAAGGGAGTTCCTGCTGTATCATTTGCGCGCATTGCGGGTGGCAATGTGGCACCTATACATTGCCGCTATGACCTTATGGATGTGATGTCCATGGAGCAGTTAGAGCGCGACATAGATTTCCTTTCGCTGTTTACGGAGCGCTTTGCCAATGCTGTTGTATGTCCTGTTTCAAGGGAGATTCCGGAGGATATCAAGAAGCAGCTTGATGAATACCTGTTCAGGAAGAGAAAAGAGTGATGGGCTTGGTATGCCTGCCACGCGAAAGCACCCATTGTCTGTCCAATAACTAAAAATACATATCTTTGGGCAGAGAAAAAGTATTGAAAATTAGAAGTAAGGGCTGTTTTCTCTGCCTTAATATATATAAAAAGCAGGTTATGGGCAGAGAAATAACAGTTCATGGCTAAAAAAATCTATCCATGAGGCTGTTTAATTAATGCTGTGGGCAGAGAAGTGACAAGCCAGGATAAAAAAATCTGCCCATAAAGCTGCTACATGAAGCTCATAGGCAGATTTTTATTTTCTTCAATTCTATTATTTATATGTAACCACCACATCCCCCTCCTCAATGACAGTCTTGCCATCCGGGATGAGGTTCTCATTTCCACGTATTATCATCGCGATAAGCTCATTAGGCGGAAGATTAAGCTCTGCGATTGTCTTTCCGCACCACTCATTTCCCTTTTCAATGTGCAGTTCTTCGAGCTTTTCGTTGGCTGCAGGTTCGTAGGACGGAACGCTGAGAATGATATTGTCACCGGCATGTATTACGGTATCGCCTCTGGTGACGATGGTCTGCTTGCCGCGCTTAATCATTATTGCGAGAGAGCCGGTAGGCATGTTTACCTCGCGCACCATCTTATTGACCCAGTTGTGACCTTCCGGTATGAACATTCGCATGAGTGTGATTGCTGACTCTTCCTGATAGTCGTTGAAGGTCTTGCGGACATCGGCACTCTCATCGACCATGTCGAGCTTTTTGGAGGCGGCAGGAAGGAGTGTTCCCTGTATCGCTACCGAGAAAAGTGAAACCATGAACACAATATGGAAGAGGTCGTAGGAGATATTGGCTCCGCTTGATATAACCATTATGGCGAACACGGACGAAGCGGCACCTCTAAGACCTGCCCATGACACCAGAAGGCATTGCTTAATGCTTGATTTAAAAGGAAGCATGATTGCAAATACGGCAATCGGTCTTGCGACAAGCGTCAGGATGACAACAATTGCAAGCGCCGGAAGAATAATCTGCGGCATTCTGTGAGGGAATGACAAAAGACCGAGCAGAAAGAATATAAGTATCTGTGCAAGGCTTGTTACTCCGTCAAAGAACGGAATAAGGATATTTTTATTCTTAATTTTGCTGTTACCTATTATAATACCCATAAAATACACGCTTAGGTATTGATTGCCGCCTGCAATCTCAGATGCGGCGTAGCAGAATAAAACTGCGGCAATCATAAAGATTGTATCAAGACCATCTGTTACAATATTGGTTCTGGTAAGAACGAGTATTGTTACTATTGCAAATACAATTCCGACAATTGAGCCGAAGGTGAGCTGGGAGAAGATGTTCCATGCTATATTGCCGGTTTCTCCTGCTCCCACAAGACCGATACCTATTATGGTAAGCATATACGACATCGGGTCATTACTACCACTTTCCATCTCAAGAAGAGAGGCTGTGCCGTCCTTTAAGTTGAGCTTTTTCTGCCTCAATATGGAGAAGACGCTTGCGGCATCCGTCGAGGAGAGAACCGCACCGATTAAGAAGCTTTCTGCCATCGAAAAACGAAGTACGAAATGACAGAGTATGGCGGTGACACCGGCTGTGATTGCCACACCCACGGTTGAGAGAAGAACTGCCCTTGCAGCGACAGGGCGTGCCAGTTTCCATTTGGTGTTAAAGCCACCGTAAAACATGATGAATATGAGAGCTATCGAGCAGACACGTTCGGCGAGTTCATAATTGTCAAATGGAATCTTCACTATTCCGTCGCTTCCGAAAAGCATACCGATAAACATGAATAATATTAAGGTAGGCATGCCGAACTTGTCGGAAAACTTGTTGGCGAGTATACATAAAAAAATAACCGCAGATACAACTAAAATACCGTAAATCATAGTGTTAATCCTCCGTCTCTGTAAGTATATATGTGTAATGGATTACACTTATGGGTAAAAGTATAACATTTGGGTGCAAAATATTCCAGTTAAAAAACTATTAAGAAATGTGCTGTGATAAAACAGTAAATTGTGCACATAAAAAAGTGCGAAGAAATGTAAAATTTTTATTAAAATGTTCTTGACATCTAATATGCGTTAGCATATACTAACAAAGGATTTAAGTTAGATATTACTAATCAAGCACAGAGTGCGAAGAAGGGATGATATGATGCCGATTACGATGATGAAGGATGGGGAGACAGGAGTTATTAAGAAGGTCGGAGGTAAGGAAGAGACCAGAAAGTTCTTGGAGAATCTGGGTTTTGTTGTCGGTGGTACAGTCACTGTTGTGTCTGATATCGGAGGGAACCTGATTGTCAATGTCAAGGACTCGAGGGTAGCTATAGGCAGGGATATGGCATGCAGGATTATGATATAATGTGCAAACAGGCATGAGCGCAAGAGAGTCAGAGGGAGCTTGCCAACAAGCCGTGCAGATATGTTAGCAATATCAATTTATATAGGAGGATTATTATGAAGACTTTGAGAGAGGTTGCTGTAGGTCAGACCGTCAAGGTTTCGAAGCTTACAGGTGAAGGCCCGGTAAAGAGACGTATCATGGATATGGGAATTACCAAGGGTGTTGAGATTTATGTGAGAAAGGTTGCTCCTTTAGGTGATCCGGTTGAGGTTACTGTAAGAGGCTATGAGCTTTCACTTAGAAAAGAAGATGCGCAGATGATAGAGGTTGAATAGGCCTTTATTTTTTGACAGTGGGTTAGAAACAACTAATAAAAAGTAGAATATCGCAATTCTAAATAGTGTCATATAACGCAAGACGGAAATTAGTGATACATAATTCAAATGTTTTAATGCGGTCTCACAGAGCACTATAAAAGCGATAGAAAAGAAGAGGCAATATATCAAGCCTGTTCAGGAAAAGAAAAAGTATGAGAAATTTTAGGAAATCAATAGCTTATCAACAAGTGGAAAGGAAGTTTTGAGATGTCAATTAAAATTGCATTAGCAGGTAATCCTAACTGCGGTAAAACAACATTATTCAATGCTCTGACAGGCTCTAACCAGTTCGTAGGTAACTGGCCGGGAGTTACAGTTGAAAAGAAGGAAGGAAAACTAAAGGGAGAGAAGGATGTGATTATCACCGACCTTCCGGGTATCTATTCACTTTCACCATATACACTTGAGGAGGTTGTCGCAAGAAATTACCTCATCACGGAGAAGCCGGATGCTATCATCAATATCATTGATGGTACAAATATAGAGAGAAACCTTTATCTCTCAACACAGCTCCTTGAGCTTGGCATACCTGTTGTCATGGCGGTAAATATGATCGATGTGCTTGAAAAGACAGGGGATAAGGTTCACCTTGATAAGCTCTCTAAGAAGCTTGGATGCCCTGTGGTTGCTATATCGGCACTCAAGGGAACAGGTCTTAAGGATGCAACAGACAAGGCAATTGCCGTAGCAAAGAGCGGGAAAGCAAACCAGATTGTGCATGAGTTCCAGCCGGGCGTTGAGGCAGCCATCTCAGCTGTAGAGGATAAGCTCGGCACACAGGTGTCAGAGGAGCAGAAGAGATTCTTCGCAATCAAGCTCCTTGAGAAGGATGACAAGATTGGAGCAAGACTTCAGACCGTACCTGATGTATCAGCTGAGATTAAAGCTCTTGAGGAGGAGCTTGATGATGATACAGAGAGCATCATCACAAATGAGAGGTATGTGTACATATCATCAATTATAGGCGAATGCCTTACAAAGAACAAAAATAAGAAGCTTACAACATCGGATAAGATTGATAAGGTTGTAACTAACAGATGGCTTGCACTTCCTATTTTTGCGGTAGTTATGTTCATCGTATACTATGTATCCGTAACAACAGTCGGAACATGGGCTACGGACTGGGCTAATGACGGTGTGTTCGGAGATGGCTGGCATTTATTCGCAATCGGTTCTTCAGCATTCGCAGATGACGATGAGCCTTATGTTGACGCAATGAATGTTGTATCGGGTTACCTTGAGAGCGTTGGCGCAGACGATGTACTTGAGGCAATCGACAGCGAAGCTGATGATTATGATGCGGCAGCAGCACAGGCAGCAGTTGACGAGGCACTCGCTTCGCTTGATGATTCATATACATTTACATACGGCGTTGAGGACGAAGAGACACTCAATGTCGAGGAGTTCGAGGCTACAGGCGCGGACGTAAAGAAAGCAGCACAGGTTCTCGCGGCAGCAGGCTATGAGGAGCCGGATCCTTCTGATTACGGTGTATGGGTTCCGGGTATTCCGGCACTTTTAGAGTCAGGACTTGATGCCATCGGCTGTGCAGACTGGTTAAAGGGACTTATCCTAGACGGTATTGTAGCCGGTGTCGGTGCGGTGCTTGGTTTCGTTCCTCAGATGCTCGTGCTCTTTATATTCCTTGCATTCCTTGAGTCCTGCGGATATATGGCGCGTATCGCGTTCATCATGGATAGAATTTTCCGTAAGTTCGGTCTTTCAGGTAAGTCCTTCATTCCTATGCTCATCGGTTCAGGCTGTGGAGTTCCGGGTATCATGGCTTCCCGTACAATCGAGAATGACAGAGACCGTAAGATGACAATTATGACAACGACATTTATTCCTTGCGGAGCCAAGCTTCCGTTCATCGCGATGGTTGCAGGTGCAATCTTCGGCGGTGCTCCTTGGGTAGCTCCTTCAGCATACTTCCTCGGAATATTTGCAATAATCTGCTCAGGTATCATTTTAAAGAAGACTAAGATTTTTGAGGGAGATCCTGCTCCTTTCGTTATGGAGCTTCCTGCATACCACATGCCTACGGTAGGAACTGTACTCAGAAGCATGTGGGAGCGTGGCTGGTCCTTCATCAAGAAGGCAGGAACAATCATCCTTCTTTCAACAATTATTGTATGGTTCACAACCTACTTCGGATTTACAGAGGACGGCTTCAGAATGTTATCTGAGGATGAGATTGATATGAGTATCCTCGGCAAGGTTGGTCAGGCAATCGCCTGGATTTTCGCGCCACAGGGCTTCGGCAACTGGCAGGCAACAGTCGCTTCCATCACAGGACTTGTTGCAAAGGAGAACATCGTTGGTACAATGGGTATCCTCTACAGTGTAGGAGAGGGCTCGGTATATGCTAACATGGCAGCAACCTTCACACTGGCAAGCGGCTATGCATTCCTTGCATTCAACCTTCTGTGTGCTCCTTGCTTTGCAGCAATGGGTGCAATAAAGAGAGAGATGAACTCTCCAAAGTGGTTCTGGATTGCTGTTGGTTATCAGTGCGGTCTTGCTTACCTCGTATCGCTTGTAATCAACAATGTTGTCGGTCTTTTCACAGGTGAGTCACCATTCTCATTCTGGACAGTGGTTGCTTTCCTTGTAATCGCAGGCTTTGTATATCTCCTTGTAAGACCTTATAAGAAGAGCATGACCTTAAAGGTTGACAAGAAGCTTGCATAATTTAGCGTTCTCTCAATTTCCATAATGTGTTTTGTTATAAATAACTCCGTCGCGTATGCGGCGGGGTTATTTATTAATTATAGGAAAATTCATTGAACTTCCCTGTCATATAAAAGCTCTCCGGACAAGGGCATATAACTGTGCCTCGTACAATCCATCGACCTTGCCTAAGATATACCAGCAAGAAATGTGAAGCTGAGAGGAAATTAGAGCAATGGATAGGTAGACTATAAAGAGAAACCAAAATAAAATGTTAGTATAATATATTATGATGTAAAGGAAGGTTGAAAATGGTGGCAGATAGTATTACTATTGATAAGAATAACAAGGTAAGCTTCAACAATAATGTTGATTACTGTATTGGGACAGGGAGAATGGGACTTGCCCTGCAGAGAGAGTACTTTAATCAGCTTAAGCTGGTTCAGGAGAAGATAGGCTTTTCGCATATCAGGGGACATGGACTTTTTTCGGATGATATGGCTATATATCACGAATATAAGGACTCGGAGGGAAATTACCATGCTGAGTATAATTTTACATATCTTGACCTTGTTATGGATTCCTACAAGGAACTTCATATAAAGCCGTTTCTTGAACTGGGTTTTATGCCGGCGGCTCTGGCATCCGGGACACAGACAATATTTTATTGGAAGGGAAACACCACACCGCCTAAGAGTGAGCAGGGCTGGTGTGAACTTGTGAAAGCAACACTTGGGCACCTTATGGAGCGCTATGGTGCGGATGAGGTCATCACATGGCCTGTTGAGGTGTGGAATGAACCGAATCTTCCGGGATTCTGGGAAAATGCGGATATGCAGAAATATTTCCGGCTGTTTGAGATTACATTCGGTGCGGTAAAGGAGCTTGATTCACGTTTCAGGGTGGGTGGACCTGCTATATGCGGTGTCAATGATGAATACTGGATAAGGGAATTTATGAAGTTTTGCAGGGATAAGAAGCTCGCAGTGGACTTCATTACAAGACATCATTATACAACTGAACTGCCGGAAAGCGAGGGACATTATGGCTACCAGAGGCTTAGTGAGCCGGAGTCCGGATTTGAGAATCTCATGACAACAAGAAGGATCATTGATGAGTTTGAAGAATATGCCGGTAGGGAGATTCACATTACAGAGTTTAACACCTCGTATATTCCGAATAATCCGATTCATGACACTAACCTCAATGCGGCTTATATAGCACAGCAGCTTTCAAGACTTGGTGATATGAATGAATCTTATTCGTATTGGACGTTTGGGGATATATTTGAGGAATGTGGGGTACCGTTTACACCATTCCATGGTGGTTTTGGACTTGTCGCTGATGGATGTATACCAAAGCCGACCTTCTGGATATTTAATTTTTATAAGAAACTGCGGGGAGACTGCGTATATCGTTCAGATGAGGTTATTGTTACCTTGGATTCTGATGGAATATACCATGGGATAATGTGGAATCCTTGCTATGGTGATAAAAATGGCACTATAAATGTATGCCTGGATATTCCGGCAGAGGATGAAGAAAAATACTGCCTTGTAAAGAAAACGGTTGATGAAAACACCTGTAATCCGCTTAGAGCATGGCATGAACTTGGGGAACCGGCATCTCTTACCGCTGAACAGAAGGAGATTATACTTGAAGTATCCGGACCTTTTGTGGAGACAGAATGTGTTAAGGCAGAAGCTGGTGTCATAAGGCTTGATAATACTGTGACGGAAAATGGAGTTGTTTATTTTGAACTTTTGCAGATTAAGAAAAATAATGACCGCGGATATGACTATGAGAGGGCATTGATGGCGTAATAGCTGCCGTATAATTAACAGATAGAAAACATAAAGAATAGTATAGTTCGTGAAAGCAGGTACAAAATGAGTAGAAAAATTATAATTGCTTTGATTGGCGCAGCGGTGGTTATGGCTGCCGGATGCAGTAAAAATACACAAGGTAATGTGAATGGTGGTAACGCCAGGAATGAGGCATCACTTGAAGAGGGCAGTGAAACATTAAATGAAACGCAGACAGAGTTACATACAACGGAGGCTGAGAGTATGGGTGGACAGAATAATGCGGTTGATGAGGCAATCAGACAGGAAAGAGAGAAAGTAGAACTGGAGACAGAGACAACACAGGCAGAGAGCACACAGGAGGAGAGAGTGCCTACGGCTGAGATTGGTGACAGGATTCCGTCAAAGTATCTTATGCTTCAGATAAAGGAAGGCGGAAGGATAGAGCATATTACATACACAGCACATAACTACTTTGGAGATGGAGAGGAGATAGAAAAGAGTGCCAATGTGTATCTTCCATACGGCTACAGTGAGGAAAAGAGGTATAATGTGCTGTATCTAATGCATGGAATCGGTGGGGATGAGAACGAGTGGGAGATGACAGGAAACAGCTCCAAGGTTAAGTGCATGATGGACAATCTTGCTTATTATGGAGATATTGAACCTTTTATTGTTGTTACACCTAATGGACGTTCAAGCAGCAACTGCACTGCTTCAGAGGACTATAATTCTTTCTATGTATTTGGCAAGGAACTTAGAAATGACCTTATTCCGTATATAGAGAAAAATTATTCCACCTATGCCGATTATGATGAAAATGGCTATGATATGAGCAGCACAAGAGAGCATCGTGCTATGGCAGGACTTTCGATGGGAGGCATGCAGACCATCAATATAGGTCTTGATGAATGTACGGATTTATTCGGATATTTTGGGGCGTTTTCTGCAGCACCAACAAGCAATACGGCTCAGCAAACAGCGGATATTCTCAAGGATAACCAGTATGAAATCTATTATTTCTACAATATCTGCGGGACTGAGGATAATATAGCATATCAAAGTGCTTCGGCAGCGGCTAAGAGTCTTCCTGATGTGTGTGAACAGTTCGACCCTGCTAAAAACTTTATGTGGCAGGAGGTAAAAGGGGCACATAACTTTAATGTGTGGTATCTGGGCTTCTACAATTTTGCACAGATAGCATTTAAGATGAACAGATAGGCATGATGCGGTTAGCTCGGAATGCATGATTATAGACCATGTAAATGCAGAATATGCGGTCATGGCGAACTGGAAGGAAACAGAGGTAGAAGGTGTGGTTGAAGAGTGGCGCGTATACGGCAAAAGTGCCGATTTTAAGGCGATAGGAGAAAAATATAAGATAGATCAGGTTGTAGCGAGAGTCATAAGGAACAGGGACATTGTGACACCGCAGCAGTATGAGGAGTACATAAATGGTGACTTATCCAGTCTTCACTCACCATGGCTTTTAAAGGATATGGACAGGGCGGCGCAGCTTGTAAAGAGTGCGATAGATAATAATGAGACTATAAGAATAGTTGGAGATTATGATATTGACGGAATCAATTCCATATATATTCTGTACAGCGGCTTGAAGAGGCTTGGTGCCGATGTGGATTATGTTGTGCCGCACAGGGTTACGGATGGGTACGGCATAAATGAAAGACTTATAGACGAGGCGTATGATGAGGGCAGACAGGTTATAATAACCTGTGACAACGGAATTGCTGCCTACAGCCAGATAGAACATGCCAAGGCACTGGGGATGATTGTGGTGGTCACAGACCATCATGGCGTGCCGTTTGAGGAAAAAGCCGGCGAAAAGACGGAGATACTTCCGCCGGCGGATGCGGTTGTCGACCCGGCGAGGGCGGACTGTACATATCCGTGGAAGAAGATATGCGGCGCAGTTGTGGGAATGAAGCTTGTGCAGGCACTATATGAATTGTATAAAAGACCCGAGAACGAAATCTATGATTTTCTTGAATTTGCTGCGATTGCCACTGTGGGTGATGTTGTTGACCTTCAAGGTGAGAATAGGACTATTGTCCGGTTGGGGCTTAAGAAAATAAAAAATTCAGACAACCGGGGACTTAATGCCCTTATTGATCTGAATAAGCTTGACAGGGCAAGGATAACCTCATACCATGTGGGATTTGTTATAGGACCATGTCTGAATGCGAGCGGCAGATTAGAGTCTGCAATGCTTGCCATCCGGATGCTTCTTGCAACGGATAAGGGTGAGGCGGAACACCTTGCCGGGGAGCTTGCAGCATTGAATGAGGAGCGCAAGGAGCTTACAAGACAGGGTGTTGAAAAGGCATTTGACATGATAGATAACAGCTCACTTAAGGATGACAAGGTGCTTGTCGTGTATCTGCCGGGCTGTCATGAGAGCATAGTGGGAATAATTGCAGGTAAGATAAGGGAGCGTTACAATAAGCCGGTCATAGTATTTGCGGACGGTGAGGGATGCCTTAAGGGCTCAGGGCGTTCAATAGAAGCCTATAATATGTTCGAAAAGCTGACACAGTGCAAGGAGCTGCTTTTAAAATTCGGAGGACATCCGATGGCGGCAGGTATGTCGATAGAGCCGGATAAGCTTGATGAACTGAGAAGGAAGCTCAATGAATATTGTGGATTGACCGAGGAGGATCTGATACTTAAGGTATGGATAGATGTGCCTATGCCGTTAGAGTATATCTCGGAGAAGGTTATTGATGATTTATCGGTATTAGAGCCACTTGGAAAGGGAAACGAGAAGCCGGTATTTGCCGATACAGGCTTGCAGATAAAGAACCTTTCGCACATAGGAAAGGAAAGGCAGTTTACAAAAGTGATTTTTTCAAAGCAGGCGCAGTTTGTTGATAGTATTGGAAAGCCTTTTGTCTCTGAGATTACAATGGAGGCGGTAATGTTTTCGATAAATGAGGTGCTTGAGAATGCCTATGCTGCCGGAAACAAGGTCAATGTGTTATACTATCCGTCTCTCAATGAATTTAACGGAAACAGGAAACTGCAGATAGTGCTAAGCTCGGTAAAAGTGTGCCGGGAATAGCAGGAAAGTTATTGTAAAATGCTGATTGAAATAAAATAGTATTGATGATAAAATAAATGAGCAAAAATATATTGATACATTTATGTGGCTGTACATATCCGGCAGGCACCGGTGTGAATTAAGGTGCGTATATAAAAAATAAGCACAGACAAAATGCTGGAATATGTGCTAAGAAAGGACTGACAATATGAGAATAGGCGTAAGAGGACACGACGTGGAACATAGCAGTCTGGAGAATCTTTTTGAGAATATAGGTAATCAGGGATTTCACTGTACGCAGCTGGCACTTTCAAAGGCGGTGAAGGAGTTCAAGGTCAATAATGGAGTTATGACACCGGGACTTGCCTTCTATATAAAGGAGCTTTGTGAGAAGAATAAGGTTGACGTGGCAGTGCTTGGGTGTTATCTTAATTTAGCCAATCCTAATAAGGAGACACTTAAGAAAACACAGGACACCTACAAGGCACACATCCGCTTTGCCAGTCTTGTCGGAGCCGGAATGGTGGGAACTGAGACAGGTGCGGTTAATGAGGAGTACGCTTTTACACCGGACAATCACACAGATGAGGCTCTTGAGGTATTTATTGAGGGACTCCGCCCGGTTGTGGAATATGCTGAGAAGATGGGTGTTATCATTGCAATAGAGCCGGTATATAAGCATATAGTATGTAATTTCGAGCGTGCAAGAAAGGTGCTTGACGCGATTGACTCGCCGAATCTCCAGCTTATATTTGACCCGGTTAATGTATTGTATGCAGGCAATTATGAGAAGCAGGATGAAATTATCCGCACAGCATTTGAATTGTGCGGCAATGATATATGCTGTATGCACCTTAAGGATTTCGTGCTTGAGAATGGTGAGATGAAGTCGGTAAGGTCGGGAAGCGGGCTTCTTAATTATCCTCTCCTTATGAGCTATGTTAAGACATATAAGCCGTTTGTACACTGCCTGCTTGAGAACACCAGGCCGGAGAACGCGGTGGAGGCGAAGCACTTTGTTGAGGAGCAGTACGGGAAGGCAGCGCTGTTAAACTGATGGACAGGCTTGTGCCGGTTACTCGCAAAACAGCTTACATAGTAATAATTTTGCAGTTAATAATTTCGGAGGGAGTACATTATGCCTAAGTTTTATGAGCCGGAGCAGTTAAAACACCTGCAGAAGCTTGAGATGGAGATACTGACAGATTTTAAAAGGATCTGTGATGAGAATAATCTGATATATTTTGGCTATGCCGGGACAGGCATAGGGGCGCTGCGGCATAAGGGGTATATACCATGGGATGACGATATAGATATCTCAATGCCGCGAAAGGATTATGAGCGTTTTATGGAGCTTGTGACAGAGCAGATGGGCGATAAGTATGAGGTGCTTAACACCGAGACGGACATAAACTATCCGCTTGCGACCACAAGACTTGTGCTTAAGGGGACGAAATTCAGGGAATACTCAATGAAGGATGTCGATTGTAATTGGGGAATATTCCTTGACCTGTATGCGCTTGACAATGCGGCAGATGGTAAGCTTGCATACTGGTGGCAGATGTGGACGGCATGGTTCTGGGGAAAGCTTCTTATCCTCAGAAGCATTCCAAGACCATATCTGTATGTACACGGGCTTACAGCTAAGCTTGTCACGGCAGCATGTGTTGCAGGGCATTATATAATGAAGCAGCTTGGCATTTCAAAGGAATGGCTGTACATGAAAATGGAGAAGGCGAACAGAAGGTACGAGAATGTCAGGACCGGGAGAATAGCATATTTCTGTGACCCTCTTCCGTATACAAATACATTTTCCGTGGATGATATTTACCCATTAAGAGAGCTTCCGTATGAGGATACGACACTTCCTTTCCCGAATCATCTTGAGGAGCTTCTCACTAAGATGTATGGCGATTATATGACACCGCCGCCTGTGGAAAAGCGAAAGACACACTTCCCTTATGAGCTTGACTTCGGACCATATGCACCTGATGACAGCAAGGCGGATAGAAACTGAAAATGACTGTATTCAGATATATACAGCCATTACGCAAAACGCAGGAATTAATAAGGAAATTATAATAAAATTCAGAATAGAAATGAATAGGAGACATTGTTATGTCCTACGAGTATGAACTGACCATTCTCATGCCCTGTCTTAACGAGGCGGAGACATTGGAGACGTGTATAAAAAAGGCACAGACCTTTTTGAGAGAGAATAATGTTAACGGAGAGGTGCTTATCGCAGATAACGGGAGCACGGACGGTTCCCGCGAGATTGCCGTGAAGGCGGGAGCAAGAGTTGTTCCGATTGCACAGCGTGGCTATGGCGCAGCACTTATAGGTGGCTGTGAGGCGGCAAAAGGAGAGTATGTTATCATGGGTGATGCGGACGACAGCTATGATTTTCTTCACCTTATGCCTTTCCTTGAAAAGCTTCGTGAAGGCTATGAGCTTGTCATGGGTAATCGTTTTAAGGGAGGTATTGCCAAGGGAGCTATGCCGCCGCTTCACAGATACATCGGTAATCCTGTGCTGTCATTTATAGGGCGTCTGTTCTACAAGAGTGATATTGGCGACTTCCACTGCGGACTGCGCGGATATAAGAGGGATTCCATCATGAAGCTGGGACTTCAGACAATCGGTATGGAGTATGCCAGTGAGATGGTTGTGAAGGCCACACTCTATAAGCTTAAGATAACAGAGGTGCCGACAACACTCTCTCCTGATGGAAGAAGCAGGGCACCGCATCTTAGAAGCTTCCATGATGGGTGGAGACATCTCAAGTTCCTGCTTATGCACAGCCCGAGCTGGCTTTTCCTGTATCCGGGAATATTTTTTACTGCGCTTGGAGCAGTGCTTATGTGTATTCTCGCCGCTAACACTATTACAATCGGCGAGGTTGGATTTGATATAAATACACTTTTGTATACATCGGCTATGCTTATGATTGGTGTCAACCTTATCCTGTTCAATGCATTTACAAGGACTTATGCAAGGGTGACAGGTTTTATACCTATGCCTGAGAATGAGAAAAAGAAGTTTTTTACTGTTGATAAAGGAATCTTTATCGGAGCGGTGTTGTTTATAATCGGTCTTGTGCTCACGATAATGGCACTTGTCGGCTGGAACAGCAGGAATTTCGGGCAGCTTAACCCACAGGAGATGATGAGACTTACAATTCCTGCCGTGACCTTCATGGTTACAGGCGTACAGGTGTTGTTCGGAAGCTTTTTTATCGGAATCCTTGAGATTAAGCATAAGTAAAATAAAAGCAGTGATATGGGGTTTTTATGAAAAAAGATTATTCAGATAAACACACTTTTGTAATCTGTGCATACAAGGAGAGCGCTTTTCTTGAGGAGTGTATAGAATCACTTGAGGAACAGACGGTCACAAGCACAATCATAATGGTGACTTCAACCCCTTGCGATTATATAAGCAATATGGCACAGAAGCATGGAATTGAACTCTATGTGAATGATGGCGAGACAGGCATAAGCGCAGACTGGAACTTCGGAATCAGCATGGCAAAGACACAGTATGTCACGGTGGCACATCAGGATGATGTATATAGAAGGAATTATACCGTGGAATGTATGCATGCCATGGAGAATGACCGAAGACCGCTTATATTTTTTACGAACTATGAGGAGCTTAGGAATGGTGAACCATGCCATGAGAATAAGCTTCTTACAGTAAAGAGACTTATGCTGTCACCGCTTGGCATAGGAACGAAGGAGCATAGATTGTTCGCACATTCGGTTTTCGTAAGGAGAAGGATACTGTCAATGGGAAATCCGGTATGCTGTCCATCGGTCACATTTAACATGGAGCTTATGCCTGAAAAGATATTCACGGTAGGTATGAAGAGCAATGTTGACTGGGAGGCATGGGAGAAGCTCTCAAGGCTTAAGGGGGGATTTCTCTATGCGACCAGACCTCTGTGCTACCACCGTATTCATCAGGAATCAACTACCTCTGAGATAATAGCGGATAACGGCAGGACAGAGGAAGATTATCAAATGTACTGTAAATTTTGGCCAAAATGGATTGCAAGATTTCTGTTACATTGGTATACTGATAGTCAGAAAAGTAATTCTTTATAAGATTAACATACTTTTTAATATTGAATAGGTTAGGAGGAATTAGCTATGTCAATTCTTGTTACAGGTGGAGCGGGCTTTATCGGAAGCCATACCGTGGTAGAACTTATGAATGCAGGCTATGATGTTGTTATTGTGGACAACCTTGTCAATGCCAGCGAGAAATCAATCGAGAGGATTGAGCAGATTGTAGGAAAGAAAGTTAAGTTCTATAAGGTGGATATCAATGATAGAGATGGACTTAATGAAGTATTTGACAAGGAGCAGATTGACTCCTGTATACATTTTGCAGGGCTTAAGGCAGTAGGAGAGTCAGTTGTTAAACCGCTTGAGTATTATTCGAATAATATTTCCGGTACACTTGTGCTTCTTGATGTTATGAGAAAGCATAATGTAAAGAATATAGTATTCTCATCATCTGCTACTGTATACGGCAACCCTGCATTCATTCCTATCACGGAGGAGTGCCCTAAGGGACAGTGTACGAACCCTTACGGCTGGACGAAGTCCATGTTAGAGCAGATTTTATCCGACCTTTACAGGGCGGATAATGAGTGGAATGTAATTTTACTCCGCTATTTTAATCCTATCGGCGCACATGAGAGCGGACTTATAGGAGAGAACCCTAATGGTATTCCTAACAACCTTATGCCGTACATCACACAGGTGGCTGTCGGAAGACTTAAGGAGTTATCGGTATTCGGCAATGATTATGACACACCGGATGGAACAGGTGTGAGAGATTACATCCATGTTGTTGATCTTGCGATAGGTCATGTAAGGGCTATGGAGAAGATTAAGGAGAATCCGGGCCTTAAGATATATAACCTTGGAACAGGTAAGGGAAGCTCGGTTCTTGATATTGTGAAGGCCTTCGAGGCAGCCAATGGAATTAAGATTCCTTATGTTATCAAGGCAAGACGTGCGGGAGATATCGCTACATGTTATGCAGATGCCTCACTTGCCGAGAAGGAACTTCACTGGAAGGCGGAGAGAGACTTAAAGAAGATGTGCGAGGATTCATGGAGATTCCAGAAGAATAATCCGAATGGTTACTAAAATTGTTGACTATATGAATAAGTGCTGGTAGAATATATCGGTCAGTCCTACTGTACAATGAACAGAATTTTGGAGGATATATTAAGATATGAAAAAACTTGAAGATTATGTAAGAAGCATACCGGATTTCCCGGAGCCGGGAATCATTTTCCGCGATGTCACAAGCGTTCTTCAGGAGGCTGATGGTCTTCAGCTTTCAATCAACGGTATCATGGATAAGCTTAAGGATGTGGACTTTGATGTTGTGGTAGGTCCTGAGTCGAGAGGCTTCATTTTCGGCGTTCCTGTTGCGTATAGCATGAAGAAGGCGTTCGTGCCTGTCCGCAAGAAGGGCAAGCTTCCATGTGAGACAATTTCCATGGAGTATGACCTTGAGTACGGCAGTGCGGTCATTGAGATGCACAAGGATTCAATCAAGCCGGGTCAGAAGGTTGTCATTATTGATGACCTCATCGCTACAGGCGGCACGATTGAAGCTATTACCAAGCTTGTTGAGCAGCTTGGAGGCGAGGTTGTTAAGATTGTTTTCCTTATGGAACTCGCAGGACTTGATGGACGTAAGAAGCTCGCAAAATATGACGTTGAATCAGTTATCCGCTACGAAGGAAAGTAATATTTTTTTATTGATATAGGGCACCGTTGCCATATACAACGGTGTCCTATGTTTTTTATAAAATATTTGCATTTTTATGTGAATAAATCTATAATAAAGAAATAAGCTTATATATAGAGGTGATTGCATGCCGGATGAAGTTATTTTACGAACAAAAACAAAGAGAAAAATAGATGAGGAGCCATTGTCATGCCCGCCGGATTTCACAAGCCCGGACGAGCTGTATGAGGAGCTGAAAAAGGAAGTTTTAAAGTATCATCCTTCCACAGATTTGTCATTGATTGACAAGGCATATCAGGTAGCGAAGAAGGCACATGAAGGTCAGATGCGTAAGTCGGGAGAACCCTACATTATACATCCTATTTGTGTTGCAATCATCTTAGCACAGCTAGAGCTTGATAAGGAGACTATTGTTGCCGGACTTCTCCATGATGTTGTCGAGGATACTGTTATGACATACGATGACATTGTAAGGGAATTCGGTGAGGAGATAGCTCTTTTGGTTGATGGTGTAACCAAGCTCACACAGCTTAATTATTCCGCAGATAAGATAGAGCTTCAGGCTGAGAACCTTCGTAAGATGTTCCTTGCGATGGCGAAAGATATAAGGGTTATACTGGTAAAGCTTGCGGACAGGCTTCACAACATGAGAACATTGCAGTATCAGAAGCCGGAGAAGCAGAAGGAGAAGGCGAGGGAGACTATGGATATATATGCTCCTATAGCACAGCGTCTTGGTATTTCCAAGATTAAGATTGAGCTTGATGACCTTTCGCTTAAGTACCTCCAGCCGGAGGTTTACCAGAAGCTTGCGGATGAGATTGCTCTAAGCAAGGATGCAAGAGAGGCATTTGTCAGGGATATCATTGCCGAGGTTAAGGAGCATGTCGAGGCGGCAGGCATTGAATGTGATATAGATGGACGCGTAAAGCACTTCTTTAGCATATACAGAAAGATGGTCAATCAGGATAAGACACTTGACCAGATATATGACCTTTTTGCGGTTAGAATACTTGTCGAGACGGTGAAGGACTGCTATGCGGCTCTTGGAGTTATACATGAGATATACAAGCCTATTCCGGGAAGGTTCAAGGATTATATAGCCATGCCTAAGCCGAACATGTACCAGTCGCTTCATACAACGCTTATCGCGCCTAACGGACAGCCGTTTGAGATACAGATTCGTACCTATGAGATGCACAGAACGGCTGAGTATGGTATTGCTGCGCACTGGAAATATAAGGAGAATATAGACGGAACCAAGAGCGGTGATAATGAGGAGGCTAAGCTTGCATGGCTCAGGCAGATACTTGAGTGGCAGCGTGATACATCAGATAATAAGGAATTTTTAAGCCTTATCAAGAATGATATGAACCTGTTCTCCGACAATGTGTACTGCTTTACACCGTCGGGAGATGTAAAGAACCTTCCGGCAGGCTCCACACCGGTCGATTTTGCCTACAGCATCCACAGCGCCGTCGGCAATAAGATGATTGGAGCGAGGGTTAACGGCAAGCTTGTCACAATCGATTATGTGTTAAAGAATGGTGACCGTGTGGAGATTATCACCTCGCAGAATTCAAAGGGACCAAGCAGGGACTGGTTGAATATAGTCAAGAGTGCACAGGCTAAGACAAAGATTAATCAGTGGTTCAAGGCAGAGCTTAAGGAGGATAATATACAGAAGGGTAAGGACCTTATTGCCTCCTACTGTAAGACGAAGAATATACAGTTTTCGGATATATATAAGCCTGAATTTGTAGAGAAGGTGTTGTCAAAGTACGGCTTCCGCGACTGGGATTCGGTTGTTGCGGCTGTTGGACATGGAGCCTTGAAGGAAGGACAGGTTGTCAATAAGCTTCAGGAGGAGTATGAGAAGAAGCACCGCAAGGAGATTACGGATGCACAGGTGCTTGCACAGACACAGGCGGATGGCAAGGATAAGCCTATAACAGCAGAAAAATCCAAGAGTGGCATAGTTGTAAAGGGTATACATGATGTTGCTGTACGTTTCTCGAAGTGTTGTTCTCCTGTGCCTGGGGATGAGATTGTAGGCTTCGTCACCAGGGGAAGAGGTGTCTCGATACATAGAACGGATTGTACGAACATTGTCAACCTTCCTGAGTCGGACAGGGCAAGGATAATTGACGCTGAATGGCAGGAGATGGCTTATAAGGAGACAGGAGAGAGCTATTCAACCGAGATTAAGATTTTTGCCAATAACAGAACAGGTATGCTTGTCGATATATCCAGAATCCTCACGGAGAATAAGATTGATGTCACAAGTATGAACTGCCGTACAAGCAAGCAGGGAACAGCTACGATTTCCATGTCGTTTGATATAAAGGGACTTGAACAGTTAAGACATCTTGTTGAGAAGTTGAGAAACGTCGAGGGCGTACTCGATATCGAGAGGACGAATTCATGATAAGAATAGAGAATATTGTGTTGGGAATGTGTGCCACTAATTGTTATGCTGTTTTTGACGGCGGAGCTAAGACACCGGGAGGTTATGTCGACGATGGACAGCTGAAGGAGGCTGTGATTATCGATCCGGCTGCAGATGCGGCATGCATAGAAGCAATGATTGCTCGATATAAGCTTGAGCCTGTGGCAGTGCTGCTGACACACGGTCATTTTGACCATCTGTCAGCGGCGGATGCAGTGAGAAAGAGATACGGAATCAAGGTATATGCGGGCAATGAGGAGAGACCTGTTATGAACAGCAGCTCCTATAATCTGTCACTGCCTTTTACAGGCGAGGGAATGACTTTTGAGGCGGACGAATACTTTAAGCCGGGTGAAGAGCTTGCTTTTGCAGGTTTCAGGATAGAAACCATCCCGGTTCCGGGGCATACAATAGGTAGTGTATGTTATTATTTTGAAGAGCAGAAGGTTCTGTTTTCCGGTGATACACTCTTTGCAGGCTCGGTTGGAAGAAGCGATTTTCCTACAGGAAATGCGGGACAGCTTATCCGCACGATTAAGTCAGGGCTTATGAGCCTTCCGGATGATGTAAAGGTATATCCGGGACATGGGGAGAGCACCACGATAGGTTGCGAGCGTGTCAACAATCCTTTTATTCAGGGTTGAGATTGAAAATAAAAGAACTTGAGGTTATATATGATATTACTTGAATTTAATGATGCCGAACAGGAAAATGATTCAAGAGTTATGTTGAAAGCATTTTTCCCGGAGGCGAAGATAGTCACGAGTATACCGGAGAATGCGGATGAGGCTCCGGAGCTTTTTGTGCAGGTAAGGGTTATCAGGCAGGAGATGGCAGGGCTTGACAATGCGGACTGCGACAGACTTATCAGAATATATTTTCATAGGGATTCCACGGACAGGTGGGATGAGTATGAGGATGAAGCACAGCAGATGGCATCAGGAAAGAAGGAAGCGCGGAACGTATTCAAAAGAATGATGTACGGTATGTTAAAGAAGCTTACCGGAAGAGAGCTGCCGTGGGGAACTCTAACAGGCGTAAGACCGACAAAGATAGTGTATACGCTTCTTGAGGATGGCAAAAATGACCATGAGATTAGGGACTACCTGAAAAAGGAGTACTATGTAAGTGAAAAAAAGGGTGACCTTGCCATAAAGGTCGCTTCTAATGAAAAAAGACTTCTTGAGAAGCTTGATTATAACAACGGCTACAGTCTTTATGCTGGTATTCCGTTCTGTCCTACAACATGTCTGTATTGTTCGTTCACCTCATACCCTCTTGCGGTGTGGAAGGACAGAGTGGACACATATGTTGATGCGATGCTTAAGGAGCTGGAGTTCACTTCAAGGCTTATGAAGGATAAGAAGCTGGATACCTTCTACATGGGCGGCGGTACTCCGACAACGCTTGAGCCGGAGCAGCTTGACAGGGTTCTCAGCTTTTTTGAGGAGCATTTTGACACAACGGGTCTTAAGGAATATACAATTGAGGCCGGCAGACCGGACAGCATAACAAGAGATAAGCTCCTGATTATGAAAAAGCATGGGGTTGACCGAATTTCAATCAATCCACAGACTATGAATGATGACACGCTTAAGCTTATCGGAAGACATCACACAGTCGAGCAGATAAAGGAGGCGTTCACGCTTGCGCGTGAATGTGGCTTTGACAATATCAATATGGACTTGATAATCGGGCTTCCGGGCGAGACAAGAGAGCATATCGAGAGAACGATGAGAGAGGTTGCGCTGCTTGCTCCGGACAGCCTGACAGTACATTCCCTTGCAATCAAGAGGGCAGCAAGGCTTAATATCTTCTGGGAAAAATATAAGGATTATGCGATGGTCAACACTGATGATATCATCAACATGACTGCGGACTGTGCAGCCGCTATGGGAATGGAACCATACTATCTATATAGGCAGAAGAACATGGCAGGTAATTTTGAAAACGTGGGTTACTCAAAGCCGGGCAGGGAAGGGATATATAATATTCTGATAATGGAAGAGAAACAGACAATTATGGCAGTTGGAGCTGGAGCTTCAACGAAGGTTGTATTCCCGGAAGAGAACCGCATAGAACGCGTCGAGAATGTGAAGGATGTCACGACATATATAGAAAATATTGATGAAATGATAGACAGAAAGAGAAGATTTTTTTATGGTTGATGAATGGACAAAAACTATATTGGAAATCGACCTCATAGACGGAATAAAGCATGGTATGTGTGTGAGCAATCTCACATACCTGATTGCAAAAAAATTAGGTCTTGATAATGAAGCATGCAATAATCTTGCCATTGCAGGAATGGTACATGACATCGGCAAGCTCAGGCTGTCATCATATCTATATGGCAGAAATTCGAATGGAATGATAATAGAAGAAATCCGGTATATGAGAATGCATTCAAGGCTTGGTTATGATATTTTGAAGGAAAAAGGCTATAACAGCGCAATCTGTGAGGCTGTGCTGTATCATCATGAGAATTATGATGGCTCAGGCTATCCTGATAACCGCAAGGCTGAACAGATTCCGTTAGGCGCGAGGATAATGCACGTTGCAGATGCGTTTATTGCCCTTATATCAGAACGCCCATACAGGGAGGGCTTTGATTTTGACAGTGCGATAGGGATTATGATTGAGGATGTCAAGGAGTTTGACATGCAGGTTTTCCTTGCATTCATGGATGTCATACATGAGGATGGGGTGTTTGACAGGATTAAGCAGAGCCAGTCCTCAATAGATTATGATATGCAGGAATTTGATTCCTGATATGTATTTTTGGGGAAATAAACAGATTTATTGTGATTAATCCGTAATTGGTGCATGTTTACTGAAAAAATGCGCTCACTTTATCAAAGTATTGTATATAATTGGTGTGAAATGTTTTTGAAACGATTGCAAAATCTTAATTTCTATAGTAAAATTTAATAATAAAAAGTACATCGGAAAAGGGGATGATGCTAATGGGTACGAAGAGAAAAATTAATAAAAAGAAACCATCCGCCAGTGCAAAGGTGATTTATGAGGATGTCAAGGTTAAGGCGGATTCGATTGCCGGAGAGATGGGAGAGAATGTAAGAAAGCATGTCGACAAGGCAAGGGCTGAAGCGGGTGAGGATGTAAAGGCACTTAAGGGTAGACGCAGTGACAGAAAGAAGCTGCACCTGTTTTCAGGTATACGCTTTAAGATTACAGTGGCATTTATCGTGCCGGTAGTTCTTATGATTGGCTTGGGAGTCATTTCCTATAATCGCTCTGCAGAGGCGCTCACGTCGAATTATGAGTCATCTTCGAAGTCGACATTGGATACGGCAGCCAGCTACATGAATCTGATCATTGAGACGATTCGTACAGCATCTTATGATATATCGGTATCCACGATAGCCAGAGAGTATTATGGCCAGACGTATGCTAAGGATGCATATAAGGAGAGCACGGTTTTCAGTACACTCAGAACTGAGATTGAATCTCGTAAGATTGCCAACAAGTACATACGAAATATTGCATTTGTAGCTAACTATGGCAACGCTATTTCCACTGCTTTATCGTATCTGGATGATTCGATTTATGAAAATGTCAGAAAATTAGATTGTGCCAAGAGGACAGACAAGGAAGATTTTATATGGCTTGGAAATCATCCCGAGCTTGATGACTATATAGGCACCTCAAGATATGCTTTCGGTATTATGAGAAAGGCATATAATATGAAGTTCAGACAGATTGGATATGTTGTTGTCGATGTCGATTATGATGAGATTGCCAACCATATTGCCTCGATAAATATGGGTGAGAATGCTATACTTGCACTTATAACACCGGATGGAAGAGAGATATCTTATAAAAATATACCGGTAAGTGATGAGGCGGAGGTGCAGGCTAATGATTCACTTGATACAGAGTATATTGTTAACAGCGAGCTGTATGACAAGATATTAGCTTCGGAGGAGAATAACGGAAGCGAATATGTAGAGTATAATGGTGAGAAATACCTCCTGCTCTACAATAAGCTTGAGTCGCAGGGCTTTATGATGGTATCGCTTGTCCCTGAGTCATACATTATCGCAGACGCTGACGAGACCGCAAGACTTACAGCGGCTGCAGTAGCTGCTACGGCTCTTATTGTAATAGTTATAGGATTTATTTTATCAACAAGCATGGGAACAACAATCCGCAAGATTATGAACGGACTTGAGAAGGCTTCCACAGGAGATCTCACCGTTGACATTCATACAAAACGTAAGGATGAGTTTATGATACTCTGCGAGAGTACCAACCAGATGCTTGGAAATATCAGGGCTTTGATTAATAAGGCAGATACGGTTGCCAAGGCTTTAGGAAATGCATCTGAGAGAGTCGGAGGCAATTCCGGGATTCTTCTTGAGGAGACGAAGTCAATCACCACCTCAATTTCTGATGTGGAGCAGGGCATTGTAATGCAGGCAAAGGATGCTGAAAACTGCCTTACAAGAATGGATGACTTATCCAAGAAGATAGGTGTTGTATCCGAAAACACAGGAAAGATTGCCGATATTGCCGATGTGACCAAGTCAACTGTATCGGATGGACTTGCGACAATAGATACCCTGCAGGATAAGGTGAAGGCTACAACTCAGGTAACGGCGGAGGTTATTTCCAATATTGAGGATCTTGAGAAGGCTTCGCAGTCTATTGCAAATATTGTCGGCGCAATCAATGATATTGCTGATGAGACAAGCCTTCTTTCTCTCAATGCTTCAATTGAGGCGGCAAGAGCAGGAGACGCAGGAAGAGGCTTTGCCGTAGTTGCAGAATCTATCAGAAAGCTTGCGGAGCAGTCACTGAATTCCGTAAATGAAATCAGAAATATAGTTGGAAAGATTCAGAAGCAGACGGTTGATACGGTAGAGGTTGCAAAGCAGGCTGAGGTAATTGTAAATTCGCAGGAGGAAGCGCTTAAGGCTACTATAGATGTGTTCCACGATATAGATAAGCATGTATCGGGACTTGCAGAGAACCTGTCACAGATTTCCGCAGGTATTGACGCGATGGAAGGGGCAAAGAAGGATACTCTTGCAGCTATAGAAAGTATATCGGCGGTTGCAGAGGAGACGGCATCGGCGGTTACTGAGGTTAACGAGGCGGCAGGTCGCCAGTTAGAGGCTGTCAAGAAGCTTAATAATGAGTCTGAGGAGCTGATTGACCGCTCTGAGGACCTTGTTGAGGCAATAAATAAATTTACAATTTAACGGAGGCAGGAATATGTATTCATTTGAAGAAGTTAAAGAATTTGATCCCGAGATTGCTGCTGCGATTTCGGACGAGCTTGAAAGACAGAGAGATCATATTGAGCTTATCGCTTCTGAAAATTTTGTGAGCAAAGCGGTCATGGCGGCTATGGGGAGTCCTTTGACCAATAAGTATGCCGAAGGATATCCGGGAAAGAGATACTACGGTGGCTGCCAGTATGTGGATGTTGTGGAGAACCTGGCAATTGAGAGAGCCAAGAAACTGTTTGGCTGTGATTATGTCAATGTACAGCCGCATTCAGGTGCTCAGGCTAATCTGGCAGTATTTTTCGCAATTGTTAAGCCCGGCGATACGGTTATGGGTATGAGCCTTGCCGATGGTGGACATCTCACACATGGAAGTCCGGTCAATATTTCAGGAAAATACTTTAACATTGTTCCTTACGGAGTTAATCAGGACGGATACATAGACTATGATAATGTACTTGCAATAGCAAAGGAGTGCCGCCCTAAGCTTATCGTCGCAGGTGCGAGCGCTTATGCCAGAGCAATAGATTTCAAGAGGTTCCGTGAGATAGCGGATGAGGTCGGTGCAGTTCTCATGGTTGATATGGCACATATTGCAGGACTTGTCGCAGCAGGACTTCACATGAGTCCGATTCCTTATGCTGATGTTGTTACAACAACAACCCATAAGACACTCAGGGGACCTAGAGGTGGAATGATTCTCTGCAATCAGGAAGCTGCTGATAAATTCAACTTTAACAAGGCAATTTTCCCTGGTATTCAGGGAGGACCTCTTATGCATGTTATTGCCGGCAAGGCTGTATGCTTCAAGGAAGCACTTGACCCAAGCTTCAAGGTGTACGCTCAGAATATCGTTGATAATGCCCAGGCTCTTGCAAAGGGACTTATGGAGAGAGGTTTTGACCTTGTATCGGGTGGAACAGACAATCACCTTATGCTTGTGAACCTCATAAGCAAGGGTGTTACGGGAAAGGCGACAGAGAAGCTCCTTGACTCTGTTAATATCACATGTAACAAGAATGCCATTCCTAATGACCCGGCTTCACCATTTGTCACAAGTGGTATAAGACTTGGTACACCTGCTGTCACAACAAGAGGTTTCAAGACAGAGGATATGGATACTGTTGCGGAGGCAATTTCTCTTGCGATAGCTGCGCCTGAGGCTAATAGGGAAGAGGCTATGCGCCTTGTGAAGGGACTTACGGATAAGTATCCTTTATACTAAGGCTGCCGGGTTATAAAGCAGTCAAAAAATATTAAAAATGAATCCGGGACATCTATATGGTGCCCCGGATTTTTAGTCATGTGTAAGATGTACATATATGACATGCTTTTATAGTGAATCAAGGTGTTTTTAAAAGTCTCAGAGCTTCAGGAAATGCCGGACGCTTGTTCGTGGCACACAGCATTTTCTCATATATCAGACCTACAATGAACCATACCGGAGCATAATCTAAGCGTATAATTCCTTTATAGTTCAAGGCGGCATCGGAATAGTCCCATGGACAGGCATTGCGTTTTTTCAGGAAGCTGCCGCTGATAAATTCTGTCAGGAAAATGCACAGCGCGTAGATGGTGCCGCGTATAAAGACATTGGCTTTTCTGATAAGCCTGTGAATGGGTGGTATGATAATTGCGCTTCCGTATATGGGAAACATGTGCAGTGAACTCTGCCCTATCAGCTTTTTGTCATGTTTAAATAATGAGCCAAGACCTGTCCAGAACACTTCAAAGCACCAGCCGAGACTGCCACAGAATATGAATTGTTTAATCATTTGATTACCTCGCAGGAGAAACATTATTCAAGCTTGATTTTATATCTTGATGGATATATTATTTACTATATCGAAAAAGAATATACAGAATAATTAGCGGAGATGGAGAAAAGACATGCCTGAATCAATAGTTACATTAAAAAAGGGAGAAGGAAGAGAGTTCGGACAGGGAGGTCCGTGGATATACGATAATGAGATAGACACTATTGTCGGTACATTTAAGAACGGAGATATAGTTGCAGTACATGCATTTAACGGATATATGCTTGGAAGAGGTTATATCAACCAGAATTCTAAGATTAGAATAAGAATGATGACGAGAAATGCCGATCAGCTTATAGATGATGAGTTTATATATAACAGAGTCAAGGCGGCATGGGATTACCGCAAGGACACAGTGGACACATCATCCTGCCGCGTCATCTTCGGTGAAGCGGATTTCCTGCCGGGAATTGTCGTGGATAAGTATGAGGATGTACTCGTGGTTCAGGCTCTCACACTTGGCATAGAGCGCTTCAAGGAAAAGATAGTAGATGACCTGAAGGTGATTCTGAAGGCGGATGGAATAGCTGTACGTGGGGTATACGAAAGAAGTGACGCAAGGGAGCGTGAGAAGGAAGGGCTTAAGACTGTAAAGGGTTTCATAGGTGCTGGGTTCGATACCAATGTCGAGATTGTGGAGAACGGTGTGCATTATATGGTAGATGTTGTGAATGGACAGAAGACAGGATTTTTCTTAGACCAGAAGTACAACAGACTTGCAATACAGAGACTATGTAAGGGAAAGAGCGTCTTAGACTGCTTCACCCACATGGGAACATTTGCTCTCAATGCCGGAATTGCAGGTGCAGCGGACGTCACGGGACTTGATATATCCGAGTATGCGATACAGCAGGCGGAAGCCAACGCAAAGCTCAATGGGCTGGATGGAACAGTACGTTTTAAATGCGCGAACGTCCTCGATGAGCTTCCGCGTCTTGCAGCAGAGGGAGAGAAGTATGATGTGGTGATACTTGATCCACCTGCATTTACTAAATCGCGTGAGGCGACAAAGAATGCGATAAAGGGCTACAGGGAGATTAACATGAAGGGCTTGAGGCTTGTTAAGGACGGAGGATACCTTGCGACCTGCTCCTGCTCACATTTTATGACACAGGAGCTGTTTACCAAGACCATCAAGGAGGCGGCGCAGAGTGCCCATAAGCGTCTAAGACAGGTGGAATTCCGCACACAGGGACCGGATCATCCGATACTGTGGGCTGCGAATGAATCCTATTATCTTAAGTTCTACATTTTCCAGGTTGTGGATGAGCATTAGGGCTTATCGGCGGACACGGTATGTTCGTTAATAAGAACAGGGAAAAGATTTTATATGAAATGAGGTATAAGAGGCAATGAAACAACATGAGGCAAAGAGAAGTTCTTTTTCCGGCAAGATAGGATTTGTTCTCTCAGCGGCGGGGGCTTCCGTGGGACTGGGGAATATCTGGAGATTTCCGTATCTGGCGGCGAAATATGGCGGAGGAATTTTCCTTGTAATATATATTATTCTGGCATTGACGTTTGGCTATACAATGATAATAGCGGAGACAGCATTGGGGCGAATGACACGGAAAAGCCCTGTGGGAGCGTACGCCTCCTTCGGCAAGTCAAAATTGGCTAAGGCAGGGGGATGGATAAATGCGATTATCCCAATCCTCATAGTCCCGTACTATTCGGTAATCGGCGGTTGGGTCATAAAATATCTTGTCGGATACGTCACAGGGCAGACACAGGCTCTGGCGGTGGACGGATATTTTTCGGAATTTATCTCTGCTGGTGCTTCGACGGAGATTTACTTTATCATATTTGCCTTGATTGTGCTGGGCATTATTTTTGCGGGTGTGCGCAACGGAATTGAGCGTGTTTCTAAGTTTATGATGCCGATTCTGGTAATCTTATCGCTGATAATCACCGTGTATTCGGTGACAAGACCGGGGGCACTGGCAGGTGTCAAATATTTTCTGGTGCCTAATGTGAGCAATTTCTCATGGATGACAGTGGTAACGGCTATGGGGCAGATGTTTTATTCGCTCTCAATTGCAATGGGTATTCTGATTACATTCGGCTCATACATGAAAAAGGAAAATTCAATCGAGGAGTCGACAAAGCAGGTTGAAATTTTTGATACAGCGATTGCAATGATAGCAGGACTTATGATTATTCCGGCTGTGTTCGCGTTCTCGGGTGGTGATGCTAAGACACTTCAAGCCGGATCGGCACTTATGTTTATCACTATTCCAAAGGTTTTTGCAAGTATGGGTTTTGGAACTTTTGCAGGGGTTATGTTCTTCCTGCTGGTTCTCTTTGCCGCACTCACAAGTTCAATAGCGTTGACGGAGAGTGCAGTTTCCACATTTGAAGATGAGTTTGGATGGAATAGAAGGAAATCCACGGTCATTATCGGCGTGATTATGTTGGTGCTTGGAAGTCTGTCTGCCCTTGGTTACGGATCTCTTGCCGATGTAAAGATAATCGGAATGCAGTTTTTGGACTTTTTCGATTTCCTCACCAACACTGTTATGATGCCGATTGCGGCTATAGCAACGTGTCTGTTCGTGTCAAGAGTTGTCGGTGTAAAACGCATTGAGGAGGAAGTGACCTACGGTGGAGGCACATTCCGCAGAAAGAAGATATTCTGCTTTATGATTAAGTATCTGTGTCCGATTTTTGCGGCGTTAATTTTGTTAAGCTCTATCGCGAATGCGTTTGGATGGATTTCGATGTGAGGCTGCCAAAGATGGTTAAAATGCATGCTTTGGCAGACTGCCGCTGAATATTGGAGAAATATATGAATAAAACGACTAAGATACTGCTGATAATTATGGCAGTTTCGCTTGTGCCACTTGGCATGCTTGGAGCGATGCTGTATTTTGGAAGCATGGCTGATTCACCGGTGGGTGGCACAATAGATTTAAGCAAGGTTACAGCTGAAGCGGGTGGTGGGACATACACCAGTGGCAGTGACAGCACAACAGATGGCAGTATATCGTATGGTACAGTTAACAGCACAACAGATGGTAACATATCAGATGGTGTTGATGCAGGCAGTGCGGGAATGGATGTCACACAGACCACAGCTGACAACGATTACAGCAGCTTCTATGTATCAGAGCTTCCTGACAGTGTGTGGGAGAACATGCAGGGGAAGAGCTATAATGAGGGCTGCCCTGTTGAGCGTAAAGACCTGCGCTATGTTCATGTCATGTATGTGGACTTCGCGGGAAGAAGCAGTGAGGGCGAGCTGGTTGTAAACAAGCTCATTGCGGATGATATACTTGATATATTTAAGCAGCTTTATAAGGCACAGTATCCTATTGAGAGGATAGCGCTTATTGATGAGTACGATGGCGATGATGAGCAGTCGATGAGTGATAACAATACCTCAGCATTCAATTTCAGAACGATAGCCGGAACGGACATTGTATCTGAGCATGGCATGGGGCTTGCGGTGGATGTTAACCCATTCTATAACCCGCAGGTTAAGGAGACGGAGAATGGTGTCGAGGTTAGCCCGGAGGATGCAATAAGCTATGCGGACAGAAGCGGGGATTTTCTGTACAAGATAGACTATGAGGATTTATGCTACAAGCTGTTTACGGAGCATGGCTTTGAGTGGGGCGGTGACTGGGAGACGGGCAGGGACTACCAGCACTTTGAGTATGTAACACAATAATATTTTTGGCAATAAACAGGGATACAGCATTAAGCGGCATGTATAAAGCTTAGAGGTAAAAGCATTAAGGAGTACGCATAAAGACCGACAATGTCAGGCATGAAGAGACACGCAGGATGATAGTAATATCAGTATGCGTCATACAGGAGGTATAATATGGACAGCACGAATGAGTATTACAGAATGTTAAATGCACTTTCAAAGATATACATATCAATTTACACCTTTGATTTGAAAAAGGATATGGAGTATCCTTTTAAATCGAATGAATATATAGATATGTGGTCAAAGAATGTCGAAGGGGCGCAGAACAAGACATATAATACCGTGAAGAACCTGACTGAGGAAAAACATGTCGATATGATGCTGGAGTTTGTCAACATGTCCACTCTTGATGAGAGGATGAAGGGGAAAAGCGATATTGCGATTGTCTTTAAGGGAAAGATTAACGGCTGGTGCAGGGCAAGATTTATCGCAATCGACTATGACGAGGACGGAAGCCTGCACAATGTCGTATATACAGTAGAATGCATAGATGAGGAGAAGAGGAAGGAAAACTATCTAATGTATCTCTCACAAACAGACCTTATGACAAGCCTTTATAACAGGGGTTATGGCGAGCAGAGCATAAAGGAGCTTCTGGTTAAAGAGAAAAAAGGGCTGTTCTGTCTGTTTGACGTGGATAAATTCAAGAGTGTGAATGATAAATACGGACATGATATAGGCGATAAAGTACTGATTGCTATTGCCACTGCGATGAAGAAGGCACAGCGTGAGGATGACATATCAATGCGTCTTGGCGGGGACGAGTTCGCGATGTATTTCCGCAACATAGACACAGATGAGGATGCCAAGCTTGTCATAGAGAGGCTGTTCTCTGAGATAGAAAAGATACATGTCGATCCGATGGAGGAGCAGATACATATAAGCCTTGGTGCCGCTTTTTATAAGAAAGATATGAATTTTGACATGCTGTATAAGATAGCGGATATCGGTGTGTATGAGAGCAAAAAGAGCTTTGGCAACAGGATGACCATTGTCGAAAATGATATTATATTATAATCATGCAAAGATGTTGAGGTAAAAACATGCTCTATAAACTTAGCATGTATAACGTATTATATTTATGCATATCACGACTTTTGGGAGAAGCTTAGATGTTCTTAGAACTCTGCTAAGTCCCCAGCCAAAAGCAGCACGGATGCTGCTTTAGAAGCAATGCATACACGGATGTATGCTTTGCTTCGGTGGCGAATGTATACAATAACCCATATCAGAGTTCTTAGAACATCTTGCTTCGGACAATGGAGCTGGTATGCATAAATATAATACGTTATACACTCGTACATTAAGTTGGCATGTTTTGCCCCAACATCCTGCAAATGTAATATTAAAAAATCATGGTTTATTTCAACGGTGCAAGGCACTATAAGGAGCAAAATGTACAGAAAACAAGAATTGACAGAACAATTAAGAGCGATGGGGCTTCATGGCGATGAGACCATACTTATACATTCATCGATGAAAGCTATAGGACAGGTGGAGGGCGGCGCGGACGCGGTGCTTGACGCGTGGAGTGGGTTCTTTGCGGAGGGGCTTCTGCTTCTTCCGACGCACACATGGAAGACTGTGAACGAGAGTAACCCTGTATATGACCCGGAGGTGACTCCTTCCTGTGTGGGGCTTCTCACGAATATGTTTATGAAGAGACAGGGAGTTGTGCGCTCACTTCACCCGACACACAGCATGGCTGGGCTCGGGCGTGGTGCGGCGGAGTACCTAAGCGGTGAGGAGCTTTGCAACACACCTTGTACGCCGGGAGGCTGCTATGACAGGCTGAAGGACTGTGGCGGAAGGATACTTCTTGTCGGGGTAGGGCATGAGCGCAATACCTACATACACAGTGTTGAGGAGGTGTTAAATGTGCCTAACCGGCTGTCGGACAAGCCAATGGAGCTTAAGATAGCGATGCCGGACGGAAGTCTTAGGAAGGTATATGTCCGCAGGCACTACAATGCCACACAGCCGCACATATCAGAGGATTTTGTGAAGCTGAATCAGGCGTTCCTTGAGTGTGGCGCTGCAAAGCAGGTGAAATTCGGTGACGCGGATTGTCTTTTGTGCGATGCTAAGCGGATTTTTGAGGTGGTAAGGCATGTGCTTGCACCCGACCCGGAGTGCATTGTGACCAGCGGGAACATTGAGCCGGAGAGGTGGAGGAACATCACATGAAGAACATTGCACTTTAAATGCGGTGAATATGAAATATAAGTGGGACTTAATATAGCATATAAAAGCGGTGGCGGGATGTTTGCCATCGCTTTTATAATGGCAAAAATGTGATAAAGACTGCTTCACAAGCTTCTTGCCGGGTTTGAGCAGTGAGAAGAAAATAAAAAACATATTGACAAATGTTCATATATAGGTTATAACAGATGATGTAACAGTGTTATATAACAGCGTTACATCACCTGTTTTTTATATCAGAGTTATATTAGGATTATTTTATATGAGAGTTATTTACATAAGGTATTGCGAAACATAGATTTGCCGGTACACAGCCATGCAGTTTTAGTATAAAAACTATGAAACCAATAGACGCAGATGTACGCACATGAGGCTTCGCAATCACCTGTTATGTAAGAGATGGAGAACATGGAAGATATCAAGCCGACTACATTGGAACGAATACACAGCGCTGCAAAGCGCGAATTTCTTGAAAAGGGTTTTTTAGGAGCGTCGCTCAGAAATATTGTAAAGTGTGCGGGTGTGACAACCGGTGCATTCTATGGATATTATGACAGTAAGGAGAAGCTGTTTGACGCGCTGGTGTCTGAGCAGTATGAGCATATCATGGATATGTATGTGAGCACGCAGAACAGCTTTAAGGAGCTTAACGCGGATGAACAGCAGGCTAATATGGGAAAGATTAGTGGGGACTGTTTAGAACAGATGATTGAGTATATGTATGCCAATGAGGATGAGTTCAGGCTTATACTTATGTGCTCTAAGGGGACTCGGTATGAGAACATGGTGCATGAGATGTCCGAGGTTGAAGTACAGGCGACACATGACTTTGTCGAGGTTATGAGAAAGAACGGCATTGAAGTACGGGAGATTGACCCGAAGCTTGAGCATGTGCTTGTAAGCGGCATGTTCACGGCATTTTTTGAGCTGCTGATTCATAAGAATGATATCAGTGAGGTTAAGACGTACCTTAAGCAGCTGCGCGAATTTTACACAGCAGGATGGATGAGGCTTTTTGATATGTGTGACATTCAGAAGAAAGATGTATAAGCTTTTAATTAAGCATGCATGACGCATGTCAGCAATTGAAGCTGCATATTTACAATAAAATAAGCAGATAAAGGTTCCTTTCACGGAACTTTTTATTTGAGGTTAGGTTAGCAAAAACTAACATAACTTAGCCGAATGTTTTTAATGTTCGGAATATAAAACTATAATCAGGAGGTAACACCATGAAGGAAGGAAACGAAAAGAGCCCTAAGAAGGAATCAGCGTTCTCAAGGCTCATGGCGTATGCAGGAAGCTACAAGGGCTTTTCCTATGCGTCAATCATTATGTCGGCGGTGAGTGCTGTACTGGCACTTTTTCCGTTTATCTATCTGTGGAAGATTATAAAAGAGGTTATCGCGGTCATGCCTGATTTCTCCAAGGCGGAGGGAATCGTACATAACGGCGTGATGGCGGTTGTCATGGCACTTATAAGCATGCTGGTATACTTTGCGGCACTGCTGTGCTCACACAGGGCGGCATTTCGAATCGCCGCGAACATGAAGGTTACGGCATTAAATCATGTAAAGAAGCTGCCACTTGGCGTGGTTGACAGAATGGGAAGCGGAAAGGTGAGAAAGATTATAGCGGAGTCCGCTGAGGCTACGGAGACTTATCTTGCACACCAGCTTCCGGATACAGCCAATGCCATGCTCACGCCGGTGGCACTTATAGTCATGCTCTTTATATTTGACTGGCGTCTGGGACTTTTGAGCCTTGTCCCTGTGGTGCTTGCCTTTGTCAATATGGCGGGCATGCTTGGAAAAAAGATGGCGGAGGACATGCGCCATTATCAGGATTCGCTTGAGGACATGAATAATCAGGCTGTCGAATATGTGAGAGGAATGCCTGTTGTAAAGACCTTCGGGCAGTCGGTGTTCACCTTCAAAAAATTCCGCGATTCGATAAGCAGCTACGGAAAGTTCTGTATGTCCTACACGAAGATGTGCCGCAGACCTATGGTGCTCTTTGAGGTGTCGATAAACAGCGTGTTTGCTTTCCTCACCTGTGCCGCACTTGTCGTTTCGGCAGGGGGAAATATCACGGATAAATTTGTTGTAAATCTCCTGTTTTATATTATTTTTACACCGATTATCTCAACGACATTCACCAAGATGATGTTTATGACAGAGAACAATATGCTTGTGGAGGATGCACTCACAAGAGTACAGTCGATACTTGATATTGAGCCGCTTCCTGAGAATGGCACGGATAGCAAGGTTTCCGACTATTCCATTGAGCTTAAGAATGCGACCTTCAGATACGAAGGGGCACAGCGCGATGCGGTTTCCGGGATTTCACTTAAGATACCTCAGGGAAAGCATGTCGCATTCGTCGGACCATCGGGTGGAGGCAAGAGTACCACGGCGGCGCTTATCGCAAGATTCTTTGACGTGAATGGCGGAAGCATAAGCATCGGAGGCGTGGACATCAAGGATATTCCTAAGGCGCAGCTTAACGATATGATTGCTTATGTTTTTCAGAATAACAAGCTGTTAAAGCTGAGCATAAGGGAGAATTTAAAGCTCGCGAAGCCGGGGACAACGGAGGAGGAGATAAAGAGAGCGCTTCATCTGGCACAGTGCGATGATATAATAGCCAAGCTGCCGAACGGAATCGACACACAGCTTGGAACACACGGCACCTATCTTTCGGGAGGAGAGACGCAGCGTATAGCTATCGCAAGGGCGCTCCTAAAAGATGCACCTATAGTTATTCTCGATGAGGCTACAGCGTTCGCAGACCCGGAGAATGAGAGCCTTGTGCAGAAGGCATTTGATGAGATAGGCAAGAACAAGACGGTGATAATGATTGCGCACAGACTGTCCACTGTCAAGGCTGCGGATAAGATTTTTGTTCTCAAGGACGGCAGAGTTGTACAGGAAGGCACACACGATGAACTGCTTGCGGACAATACGCAGGAAAACAATTACAAAAAGCTGTGGGATGAGTATAGGAAGTCTGTCACATGGAAGGTAGGTGGAGCAGTATGATTGGCAAGCTGATGAGAAGATATGCCCTCACAAGACAGGGGGCAATTGATTTTATAAAGAGTACCGCGATAACCACATTGCAGAATATAATGCTCATGGTTCCGGTTGCGATTATGTATTACCTTGCGGCTGATTTGATAAATGGGGCAGTTCCTGTAAATCACAGGTATACATATATTGCAGGCTGTGCTATAATTCTGGTTGTATTTGGAGTTGTATTTTTTTTACAGTATAATGCATCGTTTTTCTCCACATACAGGGAGAGTGAACACAGAAGAATCAATATAGCGGAGAAGCTTCGCACACTTCCGCTGTCTTTCTTCGGAAAGAAGGATTTGGCGGATTTAACATCGACTATACTTGGCGACTGTACCGTGCTTGAGCACAATTTTTCACATGTTATGCCTCAGTTTTTCGGAGCAATGATTTCAACGGTGCTGATTGCCATAAGCCTCTTCTTCTTTGACTGGAGAATGGCGCTTGCGGCTCTGTGGGTGCTTCCTATCGCGCTCATAATTGTGGGCTGTTCCGGAAATGTCCAGAGAGGAATCTCAAGAAGAAAGAGAAATGTTGCCATCGCTCAAGCGGACGGCTTGCAGGAGTACCTTGAGACAATCAAGGATTTAAAGTCCTACAATGCTGAGGAAAGCTATCTTGAAGGCTTGAAGGGCAGGATTACAGCTCTTGAGAAGGAGAGCTTCAAGGCGGAGCTTGGAACGGCAGTGTTCGTGGTTTCGGCTTCATGTATCCTGCGCTTTGGCATAGGAACAGTTGCACTGGTCGGCTCAGTCCTGCTGTGCAGCGGCAAGCTTGATGTGCTTACATTTTTCATGTTCATACTTGTAGTGTCGAGGATATATGAGCCTATGCAGGGAACTCTGATGAACCTTGCGGCAGTCATAGCACAGGATGTCAATGTCGAGAGAATGAATGAGATTACAGATTATCCCGTCCAGAAGGGCAGCGATGAGCTTGATGTAAAATCCTATGACATCGAGTTCTCAAATGTAAGCTTTTCTTACGATAAGAATGAAAAAGTACTCAACGATATAAGCTTCACCGCAAAGCAGGGTGAGGTCACAGCTCTTATAGGACCATCTGGTGGAGGAAAATCAACGGTTTCCAAGCTTGCGGCAAGGTTCTGGGATGTCAATGGCGGAAGCATAAGGCTTGGAGGCAAGGATATATCACAGGTTGACCCGGAGAAGCTTCTGGCCGCGTATTCAATAGTATTTCAGGATGTTATACTTTTTGATAATACAATTATGGAAAATATCAGAATAGGCAGGAAGGGTGCGACCGACGAGGAGGTTATGCGGGCGGCAGAGGAGGCTCAGTGTGATGAGTTTATAAGCAGGCTGCCGGATGGTTATCAGACTGTGATTGGGGAGAACGGCTCTGCTCTTTCAGGCGGTGAAAGACAGAGAATTTCGATAGCCAGGGCGCTCTTAAAGGATGCCCCGGTTGTACTTCTTGATGAGGCTACAGCGTCACTTGATGCCGAGAATGAGACATATATTCAGGAGGCTATATCAAGGCTTATAAAGGACAAGACGGTTATTATTATCGCGCATCGTATGCGTACTGTGTCGGGCGCGGATAAGATTGTTGTCATAGACGGAGGGCATGTCGCTGAGACAGGAAAGCCTTCGGAGCTTATAAAGAAGAACGGAATATATGCCAAGATGGTGAGGTTACAGACTTCGGAATAGAGCACAGGTACGCAAAAATATTGTTTTCCTGTGCTGTATATCATAAATTTGGAGGCAGTGTATGGATTACAATGTGTTTTTTCAGAAGCTTGATGGCTTGTTGTCCGATAAAAGGATGGATGAAGCAGAGCAATTGCTGATTGATAATGTAAAAAAAGCGATGGAACAGGAGGACACGCAGGCTCTTCTCACGGTTATGAGTGAGCTTGTGGGTCTGTATCGCGTCACAGGGAGGCATGCCGAGTCGGAAATGTTTGCTGATAAGGCCATGACGATAGCCGGGAATTCAGGTCTTTGCGGCACGCAGGATTATGCTACCATAGTGCTTAATGCTGCCACGGCTTACAGAGCTGCCGGGGATTATGAAAAAGCCGGTGCCCTGTATGATGAGGCGGCCGAGGCTCTTAGAAGCTCCGGCTGTGAGGATGCGTACAGATATGCGTCACTGTATAACAATATAAGCCTTTTCTATGCTGAGACAGGTGATGATGAGCGTGCCAGAGCTGAGCTTTTAAAGGCATTGGAGCTTATAACGAAGCTCCCTGACTGTGAGGTTGAGGAGGCTACAACATATATCAACATTTCACTGCTTGACATAAGGCATGGAAGATACGATGAAGCTGAGGCATATATATCGAAGGCTCTTGATATCTTTAAGAGAGATAAAGGAAGGAAATACAAGGATGCCCACTATGGGGCGGCACTTTCTGCGTATGGTGACCTTCATCTGAAAAGGGGAGAATATGCCAAGGCGGTGGAAGCCTATGAGGAGGCGCTTACCGAGATAGCAAGAAGCTATGGCTATAGCAACACCGCTTACAGGGCGACATGTGAAAACTGCATAGCTGCGTATGAAAGCATTATTTTGAACAATGGTGGAAATAATGGGCAGCAGGAAGATAATGAATATGCATTGAGCGAAAAAAGCAGGACAAGAATCAGCGAGCTTAAAAATCAGCTTGCTACAGTATGCCGTGATGGGGCTGTGCTAAAAGGGCTTGAGCTTTCAAGGGCATATTATGAAATATATGTAAAAGATATGATACACACTCAATTTCCGGAATACGAGGACAGAATTGCCGTGGGACTTGCGGGACATGGCTCTGAGTGCTTCGGATTTGATGATGACTTGTCAAAAGACCATGATTTCGGTTCTGCAGTGTGTCTGTGGCTTACCGATGATGACTATGACAGCATTGGAGAGCGGCTTGCAGCAGAATATGACAAGCTTCCTAAGAGCTTTCTTGGCGTAGCTGCGCGGATTGAGACTCAAAACGGACATGGACGTGTCGGGGTGATAAAGCTGAGCGACTTTCTGACGGAGCATATAGGCTGTGCTGCGGTTCCGGAAAGGACGGATTTATCCGCATGGCAGCTCATCACAGATAACGGAGCGGCGGCAGCGGTAAATGGTGAGATTTTCAGGGATGCTTCAGGAATATTTACAGGTGAAAGACAGCGGCTTTTGGAATACTATCCGAATGAACTGTGGTATCCTAAGATGGCAGAGGCAGCCGTGAGGATTGCACAGTACGGTCAATATAATTACGGAAGATGCATAAGACGAGGTGATTATGTTGCTGCCTCACTTGCCTATGCAGGATTTATTGAGCAGACTATGAAGCTGTGCTTCCTTGTGTACAGAGAATATATGCCGTATTATAAATGGTCCTACAGAGCGCTTGTGAAGCTGGCACAGCTCAGACAGGAGCCGGTTCTGATGAGGGTATGTGAGCTGCTTGATGAGCTATCGCAGATTGATTATCATGACGAGGATAAGGCTTCGGAATGTATAGAGAATATATGCATGCAGCTTGTGAGAATACTCAATATGCAGAGTCTCTCAGGAAGTAATGATTATTATATGGAGACACAGGGATACGCCATTATGCAGGGATATGAGAGTGTGCAGACTTCGCTAGGCAGAAATGAAGACAATGGCAGTATGGCCGGAATAATCGAGAGAATAGTAAAGCTTGAGTGGGACATGTTTCAGGCTGCCCACAACGAGGGAGGAAGAGCGGACTGCCAGAATAATTATAATACCTTTACACTGATGAGAAGAAGTCAGTTCATGGCGTGGAGTGCTGAACTGTGTAGAAGCTACCTGTCCGACTTAGAGGAAGGAGCACGTACAGGGAGAAATCTTGTGACGGAAAAATACGCCAGAATGATGGAGAGTACTGCGCCACAGGAGTATGAGAGCTTTAAGGACAGTCTACCGGTGATAGATGATGAGAGAAGGACGATAGCGGAACAGGTTATTGCAATTCAGGTCGGCTGGCTTGAAGAGTTTGTCGGGAAGTACCCTGCACTTGCGGGACAGATACGTTTCATTCATACCTCTGAGGATACACCGTTCGACACTTCGGCGGAGACATATCTTCGCGGTGAGCTGGATACCTATTCAAAGGATACCTTTATATTGTATTGCAGGTATGTGATTGGATTGTATCAGAATGGAAGGAATCTGAATGAGATGATTATGGAGAACACCGTGCTGCAGTATGGGTATGAGTCTCTTGAGGATGCGCAGAGAAAGCTGGAAGCGATGAATAACTAATATAGAATCAGGGTGGCAGAATTTGCATGTTCTGCCACCCTGATTTTTTATTTTTTAGGTGTGTATGTGAACAGCTTCACGCTTGTTCCGCCATGCGTAGGTACGCGGTAGAGCATATTCTGTCCGTAGACTGTGAAGAAGGTGTACTGTGATGTGCAGCTTATGGAATCAAAGTTGCCGGTCATTATGATGGTGTCATTGCTTCCGTCGATATTCATGCGGTGAAGGGCGTTGCTGCCATCCTCCGTCTGGAAGAAGATTACATCATCATATATATTGTAATTTATACATCTGTCATCATACAGAACCTCGGTGACACCTGTAAGAGTGTCATACGCTGTGAGAGCATAATTGTTAGCCATATCAAGATAATATATTATGCCATCATCCATGGAGGCAAGATATGTGTTGCCCTCAATAAGTGTATCTGTCTGACCGCTTGACAAATCCAATGAATGAATATTGTGGTCGCAGTCGGTTCCGGAATAGTACAGCCTGTTATCCGCAACGCTGTACAGAGCTGTCGGGGTATTTTTTATTGTGGCTGTCTCCTTCTTGTCTATGGTAGTGTACATGGTATGTATTTTTCCGTCGTCGTAACTGTTATAGTATACCCGGTTGCCGACAAGTGACATGGATGTTATGACATCGGCGGTGAGGGCGGTGCCCCTCTTGCCATTAAGCTTACAGCGTATAACGCCATAGAGCTGTCCTCTGAATACCATTCCGGCATTGTCCGGGTCAAAGTTATTGCGGACATAAAATATATAATTATCGGTCACGTTTATGTATGATACGGAATCATCGGACAGTCTTTTTATATCTGTGCAGTCGCTGTTCATGGAATAGAGCTGGTTATTGTCATACGGATTTGCAAAATATATCTTTCCGTTGTGTTCGGCGAATAAGCCTTTGTTAATAAGATTTCCCGATGTGTTTCCTATATATCCCTCTGCATTGTATTTTACCTTGGTGCTCATATATGAGCAGATACCGAGCGCGGCAACGGCAGCAGCTATCACAACGCCGGTTATTATCTTGGATATCACTTTCATAGCAATCCTCCATTCGCACATAAGTTATATTTTACATAATATTTTAACACATTATACATACACTTAGCAATGTTGTATTGCGAAAATTTATGCGTAATGATACAATTGTAGATAATAATGTCCGCTAAATTCCGGGTGAGTGCGGTGCAGACATACAATTCTGCTGTTACGGGTCAGGCAGGGTTAATGTTTAGGGACAGAAGATTTAATATAGCGGAGGATAAAGGCGTGATAGATTTATCAGAATCAAGACAGAAGTTAGATGTGATTGATAGACAGATAGTGGAGCTTATGAAGCAGAGGCTGGAGATAAGCAAGGATGTGGCCGAATACAAGATTGCCAACAACAAGGCGGTGTACGATAAGGCACGCGAGGAGGAGAAGCTTAAGACTCTGTGTGCATGTGTTGAGGATGACTTTGGCAAGAGATGCGTGGATGAACTTTTCAAGCAGATTATGGCTATGAGCCGCAAGCTTCAGTATGGTATTCTTGAGGCAGGCGGTTATTCAAAGGCTGCGCCTCACAAGGCAGTAAAGGAGCTTGAAAAAAAGGGCTGTCATATAGTATATCAGGGAGTTCCAGGTGCATACAGCCATGCGGCTACACTCAAGTATTTTGGTGATGTTGCGGACTGTTCGTGTGTTTCGACATTCAGAGCGGCTATGGAAGCCATTAAGAACGGTGAAGCAGATTATGCGGTGCTTCCTCTTGACAACTCAACAGCCGGGATTGTCAATGATACTTATGACTTATTAAGGGAATATGACAATTATATTGTAGCTGAGGAGACGGTTAAGATTGAGCATGCACTTGTCGGGATTCCGGGGACGGATTTGTCCAAGGTTACGAGGGTGTATTCACACCCGCAGGGACTTATGCAGTGTGCAAAATTTCTTGAGGACAAGGGCTGGCAGCAGCTTGGTGCGGCTAATACGGCGATAGCCGCGAAGAAGATTGTGGATGAGAATGACATGACGCAGGTCGCAATAGCCAGTGAGACAGCGGCAAGGCTGTATGGACTTGAGATTTTAGCACCTCATATAAATACAAGCGGTGTGAACACAACAAGATTTGTCATTGTATCCAAGGACAGAATAGTGACAGAGGATGCTGATAAGGTGAGTATATGCTTTGAGATTCCGCATGAGGCAGGAAGTCTTTATTCGATACTCAGTCATATAATGTTTAACGGACTTAATATGACTAAGATTGAGTCAAGACCGATAAGCGAGAGAAAATGGGAATTTATGTTCTATGTCGATTTCGGCGGGCATATATCGGATGCGGCGGTCAAGAACTGTCTCAGGGGAATTGAGGAGGAGGCTATTGCGATTAAGCTTCTTGGCAATTACAAGGCGAGAGATTAGTTATGAAAAAATAAGGGAGATGAGGAAATGGCATACTCAACATTTGCGGCAATTGATATCGGCTCAAGCTGTATGGAAATGGTGATATATGAGATTTCACGGGATAGCGGAATAAAGAAGATTGACCATATAAGACATATTTTCGAGCTTGGAAAGAGTACATACGAGACCAGGGAAGTTGACTTTGAGGACGTGGAGAAGATGTGCGATATTCTATATGGTTTTTCTGAGATCATGAAGGATTACTGCATTGACGATTACAGGGCGTTTGCGACGAGTGCCCTTAGGGAGGCTAAGAATGCAATCCGTGTTCTTGACAGGATAAAGGTACGAACAGGAATCGATGTGGAGATTCTCAGCAACTCCGAGCAGCGTTTTATAATTTATAAGGCGCTTGCAGCAGGAAGCGATAAATTCAACCGGATTATCGAGAAGTCGACGGCGCTTGTGGATGTCGGTGCAGGCAGCACGCAGGTATCGCTTTTTGACAACGGAACTCTTGTCACCACACAGAATGTGAAGCTTGGTGCGGTGAGAATAAGCAATATGATGTCCACATTGTCACAGAATATTGTAAATTATGTGGATATAATGAGAGAGTACATAGATAATGATATGGTTACACTCAATGAGCTGTTTCTAAAGAGCAGGAAAATCAATAATGTGATATTTGTCGGCGACTGTGTACCGTACTATGCCAGAATGAAGGAATTTTTCGATGGCGGTGAGTACACCACGCGCAATAAATTCAAGGATTTCTTTGACAAAATCTATCATAAGAGCATTGAGCAGATTGCAGAATTTATGAAGCTGCAGGAGAATGAGGCAAAGCTCATCCTGCCGGGTGCGATGGTTTACATGAGAATGCTGGATTTTACACAGGCTGAGGATATATGGATGCCGCAGGTAACCCTCTGTGACGGAATGGCTGTGGAGCATGCGCAGAAGACTAAAAAATTCGAGCTGAAGCATGATTTCAATGCGGATATTCTCGCTGCCGCCAAGAATATTTCACAGCGCTACTCAATAAGAGGAGAGCATGTAAGCCTTGTGGAGAAGAATTCGCTGCTCATATTTGACAGTATAAAAAAATATCACGGACTTTCAAGCCGCGAAAGATTTCTGCTTGAAATCGCAAGCATATTGCATGATTGTGGACAGTATATCAATATGCTTAACCCTGAGCAATGCTCCTACAGTATAATAATGTCGACTGAGATTATAGGGCTTTCACACAAAGAACGTGAAATTATAGCGAATATAGTTAAGTACAATACCATGGTGTTCGATGCGGATGACGCACTGTGGAGCTTCGACAAGAAGGATTATCTGACTATTGCAAAGCTCACGGCGATTCTAAGACTCAGCAACGCTCTTGACAGAGGACACAGACAGAAGTTTAAGGATATAGATGTCAATGTTGAAAATAACAAGCTTGTCATAACGGCACATACCTTTGAGGATATCACACTTGAGAAGTCATATTTTATGGAGCGTGTGGATTTCTTTGAGGAGGTATATGGGCTTAAGCCTGTTATCAGAAGGAAGAGATAGAGGAGTGGAAAGGGGAAGAATATGGGAAACAGTAAGGTTTTTATCAACAGGGAGCTTAGCTGGCTTGAATTTGATGCGAGGGTACTTGGTGAGGCGGAGGATGTCTTAAATCCCCTTTTTGAGAGACTTAAGTTCCTGAGCATAACGGCTTCAAACCTTGATGAATTTTTTATGGTAAGGGTTGCCTCACTTAAGGATATGGTCAATGCCGGATATACCAAGAAGGATATAGCGGGAATGACCGCGGCTGAGCAGCTTGCGGCATTGGATGAGAGAACGCATGCTTTTGTGAAGAGGCAGTATAAGATTTATAACGATGAGCTTGTCCCGGCGCTTGCCAGGGAAGGCTTTCACATAATAGGAAGCCATGAGGAGCTGACACATGAACAGGAGATATTTGTCGATAAATATTTCCATGAGGACGTGTATCCGGTTCTCACGCCTATGGCGGTAGATTCTTCAAGACCTTTTCCGCTGATAAGAAATAAGACGTTAAATATTGCGGCTCTCTTAAAAAAGAAGAATGGTGATGATGGGACTGAGTTTGCTACAGTTCAGGTGCCATCTGTTCTGCCTAGATTTGTGAGACTTCCGGGGGAACAGGATACGATAATACTTCTTGAGGAGATTATCGAGCGCAATATCGATAAGCTGTTTTTAAACTATGATATATTGTGCGCTTATCCTTATAGAATTATGAGGAATGCCGACCTGTCAATTGATGAGGAGGATGCCGCCGACCTTTTAAAGGAGATCGAAAAGCAGTTAAAGAAAAGGCAGTGGGGACAGGCGATAAGACTTGAGGTTCAGGGAAATATCGACAAGCAGCTCCTTAAGCGGCTTAAGAGTGAGCTGAATATTACGGACAGTGATATTTACAGAATAGACGGGCCGCTTGACCTTACATTTCTTATGAAATTGTACGGAAGCTTTGATTATGCGAAGCTGAAGACACCTAAATATATGCCTGCCCCGGTTCCGGAGCTGATGAACGGAAAGAATATTTTTGAGGCTGTAAGGGAGGGCGATATACTATTACATCATCCTTACCAGACCTTTGACCCAGTTGTGGATTTCGTAAGGCAGGCGGCAAATGACCCCGGCGTGCTTGCGATAAAGCAGACCTTGTACCGTGTGAGCGGCAACTCGCCGATTGTTGCAGCACTCGCTGCCGCAGCGGAGAACGGAAAGCAGGTGTCGGTGCTGGTTGAGCTTAAGGCGCGCTTCGATGAGGAGAATAATATTATATGGGCAAGGAAGCTTGAGCAGGCAGGCTGCCACGTTATATATGGTCTTGTCGGGCTTAAGACCCACAGCAAGATTACGCTTGTGGTAAGGCGTGAGGAGGATGGAATAAGGCGTTATGTCCACCTTGGAACAGGTAATTATAATGATTCGACGGCGAAACTCTACTGCGATATGGGACTTTTCACATGCTCACCGGCGATAGGTGAGGATGCAACGGCGGTGTTCAACATGCTGTCCGGATATTCGGAGCCGGTAGGCTGGAACAAGCTGTCGCTTGCACCACTGTGGCTGCGTGACCGTTTCCACTATCTTGTTGAGAGGGAGATAAGACATGCAAAGGAGGGACAGGAGGCGCACATAATTGCCAAGATGAACTCCGTGTGTGATAAGGATATAATAGAGCTAATGTACAAGGCGTCGAAGGCGGGTGTGAAGATAGAGCTGATAGTCCGTGGAATATGCTGTCTCATTCCACAGCTTGAGGGTGTGAGCGAGAATATCACTGTGCGCTCAATTGTCGGAACCTTTCTTGAACACAGCAGAATATTCTATTTTGAAAATGGCGGAAACCCTGAAATATATATGGCAAGCGCGGACTGGATGTCGCGAAATCTCGACAGAAGAGTGGAAATCATGTTCCCTGTGGACGACGCCAAGCTTAAAAAAGAGGTTAAGCATATTCTTGATGTCCAGCTTGCGGACAATGTAAAGGCACAGCTTATGCAGCCTGATGGAAGCTATGTGAGAGTGTCCGAGCTGTTAAAGAGGGAAAACGGTGCACACAGCGATAAGGACTACATGCGGATTGAGGCACAGATGGTATTCTGTAAGGAGGCACAGCAGAAGGCAAAGGCGGTAAGTGACGATGCGGATGTCCACAACAGCAGGGTATTTGTGCCGATGAAGAGCGAATAAAATGAGTGAATAAGGGACGTTGTTAAGGCTGTCACAATGCAGGGCTGCAGGCTCCTGTGCGGTGTTAAAAAAATTATTATTGACAAAAAGAGAAGGTTTGTGTATATTTAGAGAGTGCTTTATTGGTTTAAAGCGTAACGCTTTAAAGCGGATATTTATGATACAATGTAATGCATCGTGGGATATTATATAAGCTTATATTGCATTTACACAGTATCCGCATTACTGCCGGGGCATGGCGGTATTACAGAATATAGCCGAATCTTTATATATAGGAGTGGGATAAGATGGATAATACATTTGGAACAATAGTGTCATACAGACCAGACATCAAGGTTGTGGATGCGACATTAAGAGACGGAGGACTTGTCAACAACTTCGGTTTTACAACGGAGTTTGTCAAGGATTTATATAAAACGAACATTGCTGCAGGCGTAGATTATATGGAATTTGGATATAAGGCTTCCAAGGATATATTTGACCCGAAGGACTTCGGAAAGTGGAAGTTCTCCAACGAGGATGATATCCGCGAGATAGTCGGGAATAATGATTCCGACCTCAAGATATGTGTTATGGCGGATGTCGGAAGAACCGATTACAAGAGGGACATAATCAATAAGGAGGACAGCGTCATCGACATGATTCGTGTCGCAACCTATATCCACCAGATACCTACAGCGATTGACATGATAAGTGATGCCAAGGCTAAAGGGTATGAAGTGACGGTCAATCTTATGGCTGTCTCAAAGGTGGATGACGAGAATCTTGACAATGGACTTGAACTTCTGGCAAAGTCGGATGCGGATTGTATTTATCTTGTGGACAGCTTCGGTGCCTTCTATCCTGAGCAGGTCAGAAGGCTCACGGCGAGATATATGGCGGCGGCAGCAAGGTATGGCAAGAAGATTGGCGTGCATGCGCATAACAATCAGCAGCTTGCGTTTGCAAATACGATTGAGGCTGCTATCAACGGAGCGAGCTACCTTGACGCGACGATGAGCGGAATGGGAAGAGGAGCGGGCAACTGCTACATGGAACAGCTTTTATCCTTCCTTCGCAATCCGAAGTATAATCTTATTCCGGTGATGGATTTCGTTGAGAAGCACATGAACAAGCTCAAGGAAGGACCGGATAAGTGGGGATTTGATTTGCCTTATCTGCTTACAGGAGTTTTAAACAGCCATCCTTCATCCGCAATCAAGTGTATAAAGGAAGGCAGAACAGACTACTCAAGATTCTATCAGGAACTTCTTGATATGGAATAAACACTGCGGGACAGGGGCTGGTTTCCGGGACAGGGACCAGACCCCTGTCCCGGCTTATGTATAAATGGAGGGTAATTTATGGATACAACATATGATTTTATAGAACGGCTATCAACCAAAGAGCCGGTGCCGGGTGGCGGCGGTGCCGGTGCACTTATGGGTGCGACGGCGGCGGCACTCTGCTCGATGGTGGCTAACCTCACATCGGGCAAGAAAAAGTATGCTGAATATCAGTCGGACATTGAGCGCATTATCAGGAATATGAATTATGAGATTAAGGTGTTTCTTGCACTCATAGATAAGGATGCGGAGGGTTTTTATCCGCTTTCAAGGGCATATTCGATTCCGAAGGATGAGCCTGGGAGGGAGCAGACCTTAGAGCAGGCACTTGTTCTGGCGGCACAGACACCATTTGAGATTCTAAAGGAGTGTGACAAGCTGCTTGCCACAATTGATGAGCTGGTCATAAAGGGCTCCAAGCTTGCAATCAGTGATGTCGGAGTTGCGGCTGCAGCATGCCGTGCGGCTGCGGACAGTGCTGCCATGAACGTATATGCGAACACATCGCTTATGAAAAAGCGTGAATATGCCGATGAACTCAACGAAAAGACGATGGCATACCAGAGGCAGTGCCGTGATGTATGCGACAAGGTCTATGATATGGTATTTGGAAAGATGGGATTGTAAGAATATTTAGATTAGGATACGAGGAAGGACTTCGAGATGACAGAATACAGAGGTATGCCTGTAGTTAAGGCTATGGCAGAAGAATTCAGAGCCCGTGTGGCTGAATTAAAGGAAAAAGGTGTGTATCCTAAGCTTGCCGTCGTGAGAGTCGGTGAGCGTGAGGATGACATAGCTTATGAGAAGGGAATAATGAAGCGTTTCGGTGCGGTCGAGGCAGAGGCAGAGGTCATAAAGCTTCCGTTAGATATTGATGAAGCGTCATTTGAGGAGAATATTACACGCCTCAATGCTGATGAGAAGGTTCATGGTATTCTGGTGTTCCGCCCGCTTCCTAAGCAGCTAAGCGATGACAGACTGAAGGAACTGATAAGACCGGATAAGGATGTCGACAACATAAGCATGGTGAACGCCGCAAAGGTATTCGCCGGGGACAAGACCGGCTATGCGCCATGCACGGCACAGGCAGTGATGGAGCTGCTTGAGCATTATCAGGCTGACCTCACCGGAAAAAAAGTTGTGATAGTGGGAAGAAGCCTTGTTGTCGGCAGACCGCTCGCAATGCTTATGCTTGGGAAGAATGCAACAGTCACGATATGCCACACAAAAACTAAGAATATAGAGGACGAGTGCCGCAGGGCAGACATTCTTGTGGCATGCGCCGGCAGTGCACGCATGATAAAAAAGAATTTTACCAGCCCTGGCCAGATTGTTGTGGACGTGGGTATCAATTTCGTTGACGGCATTATGTGCGGGGATGTGGATTATGATGAGGTATCGGAGCAGGTCGCAGCCATAACCCCTGTTCCCGGAGGCGTTGGGACGGTCACAACGTCGGTGCTGCTAAAGCATACGCTTGAGAGTGCGGAGAGAATCCTTGTAATTAACGGCTATAGCTATTCCTGAATACTATGTGGGGGACGGCTGGGACAGGGGTCTGGTCCCTGTCCCAAAGTGTCTTCCCCAACGAAAAAGTGATTTACTTTTTTGTTGTGCCGCGTTAAAATAGGATAAAATATAATTTATGGAGGCAATGATTATGAAATTAGTTAATACACCGGACGCTCCGGCAGCAATTGGTCCATATTCACAGGGCTTTATTACAAATGGTTTCTTCTACTCATCTGGACAAGTTCCGCTTGACCCTGCAACAGGTGCAGTTGTCGGAACAACAATTGAGGAGCAGACAGAGCAGGTTATGAAGAACCTTGGTGCACTCCTGAAGGCAGCAGGAGTTTCCTACGAGAATGTTGTAAAGACAACCTGTTTTCTTGCAGATATGGGCGATTTCGGCAAATTCAATGAGATTTATGCAAAGTACTTCACAGGCAAGCCGGCACGTTCCTGCGTTGCTGTAAAGACACTTCCTAAGAATGTGTTATGTGAGGTTGAGGTTATCGCTGAGGTATAAAGCTGCGCAGTAGAGCTGTTCAAAATAACCATCCGAAAAGCAGAAATAATTCTAAAACCAAAAGCCACTATGATAGAAGCCGTACAGTAGCAGGTTCCTGTCATCGTGGCTTTTGGACTTGTATAATCTGTTATTATGTTGTACAATAAATTGTCGATATTTCAGAAGTTTTCTAATAATCTTCTGGGACAGGGGTCAGACCCCGGTGTCCCACAACTATTCACCAATTTCCAATTAAATAAAGGAGGTATATTTTGCCGAGAACAGCGAGAAAACAATGTGAGTCCGGAGTTTACCATGTGATATTGCGTGGTGTCAACAAGCAGATTATTTTTGAGGAGAAGGAGGATTTTTTTTATTTTGAAGGTATACTTAAAAGATACAGGGAGGAGGATGATTTTAGGTTATTTTCGTTGTGCCTGATGGATAACCATGTCCATCTGCTTATGCGTGAGGGTACACAAAAGCTTTCAATGACAATGAAAAAGATAGAAAATACATACGTGTACTGGTATAATAGGAAATATGACCGTGCAGGACATCTTTTCCAGAACAGATTCATAAGTGAGCCAGTGTTGAGTGACAGGCAGTTTATGGCGACGGCGCGATATATTTTTAACAATCCGGTCAAGGCGGGGCTTGTAGCTAAGGCGGAGGAATATCCGTGGAGTAATTACTCTTTAAAAAGTAAGACAGCGCTGGAAAAACGAGGTGGCAGAAAGATGATTAAGACGGACATACATGAAGTCATTGAAATGTTTGGGGATGATATTGAGTATAGTACGTTCATGTCATTAAATCCGGACGAAAAGGTAGCTGAGTATGACGATTTTGTTCCGCAACGCCCGTTTTTTGACGATGAGACATGCATTGAAAGGCTGAGGCTGATAAGTGCCTGCAAAAATATCTCGGATTTTAACGAAATGAGTATGGATAAAAAGCAGGACTGCGTAATAAAACTAAAGAGAGAAGGTGCCACAATCAGACAGCTTAGCAGGGTGACAGGGTTAAGCAAGTCCATGGTTGGGCGGATGTGTGTTGGGACAGGGGTCTGACACCACTGTCCCAGAGGGGAGATTGATGAGGGGAATCTTTAACAGAATGTACGTGAACATCTACGGAAAATCCGGGATAGTGGATGAGGGGCTGTATGGACAGAGATTTGAGGTCATTGAAGGCTGCGCAGGCGGTACCGGGGCTTGCCTTAAGGTGAGAACAGATTATGGCTATGAGGGCTGTGTCAAAGGCTGTGACGTGATAATGGATGACTGCGCGGCTATGTACCGTGAAGCCGCAGGGCATGGGGAGTGCAGCTTAGTGCAGGTGGTCAAGGCGGTGGCAGATATTATGTCGGAGCCGGCTGCAGCTTCGGTGCGGCTTATGAGTGTCACAAGAGGAGCCATTATTATGTGTTGTGCAGCTACAGAGGAGCCGGATTCGCAAGCCTTATTGTGCACCGGAGAAAAAAATGGATATGTATGTGTAAGGCTCTACGATGGCAGAACAGGATATATCAAGCGCTCATACATAGAGGAATATGTCAAACCTATTGACGCAGATAAGCTGTCGAAACTAACGGAGGCTGAGAAAACGGTATTAAGGAAGAGGCTTGTGAACACTGCAATGAGCTACCTTGGAACACAGTACCGCTGGGGCGGCAAGACACCTCTTGGCATAGACTGTTCGGGGCTTACATCGATGTCATATATGCTAAACGGTGTGTATATCTACCGCGATGCAAGGCTTATGCCGGGGTTTCCGGTGAGGCAGATATCTTATGATAATATTAAAGAGGGGGATTTATTGTATTTTCCGGGACATGTTGCGATGTATATAGGTAATGGGGAATATATTCATTCGACAGCAAGACCGGGAAGCGACGGAGTGGTGATTAACAGCCTTAATCCGGCTGCGGATAACTACAGGCGTGATTTGGCGGAGAGCATATACGCGGCGGGAAGCGTGTTTGGGACAGGGGTCTGACACCGTGTCCCAGCGCACGTGGGACACGGTGTCAGACCCCTGTCCCGGCAAGAATAAAAGTGAAGGAGGAATCGGGACACGGTTGGGACACGGACCAGACCCATGTCCCGGAAGGCTATGAAGGTTTTTGATATGCATTGTGATACCCTGTCGGCACTTATGTATGACAGGAAGAATAATATTCAATCGGAGCTTAGACAGAACAACCATCATCTTGATTTGATGAAGATGATGAAGGGTGACTATATGCTGCAGTGCTTTGCAGTGTACATTAATAAAGAATATTCGGACAATGTGCTGTTGGACGGAATGAAGCTTGTCGATACTTTTTACAATGAGATGGAAAAAAATAAGGACATAATATCACAGGTAAGGTGTTATGCTGATATTGAGGAGAATATGAAGGCGGGGAAAATGTCCGCAATTCTCACTGGTGAAGAAGGAGATATATGCGCCGGAAGCCTTGAGATGCTGCGAAATTATTACAGGCTGGGGCTTAGGATGATGACACTTACGTGGAACCATGAGAATGAGCTTGCCTATCCTAATTATGTGGTCTACAACAGCGATGGAAGCTGCACATATAATGCGGATGCTTCTAAGGGGCTTAAGCAGAAGGGTTTTGAGTTCATAGCTGAGATGGAAAGACTAGGAATTGTCATAGATGTGTCCCATCTGTCGGACGCGGGCTTCGGGGATGTCTATAATAATACGGGCAAACCTTTTGTGGCGAGCCATTCTAATGCAAGAGCAATGAACCCACATGTACGCAATCTCACCGACGATATGATAAGAGCGTTTGGAGAGAGAGGCTGCGTCACAGGTCTGAATTATTGCGGTGCTTTTTTAAACGAATCAGGAGATGTGGGCAATGACGCAGAGAGCCGTATTGCTGATATGGTGCGTCATGTGAAGTATATAACCAACCTTGGCGGAATGGATGTGATGGCTCTCGGCTCTGATTTTGACGGAATAGGTGGAAAGCTTGAGCTTGCGGATGCCTCATATCTGCCTAGGCTGCATGATGCGCTCGTAAAATCAGGCTTTACCGAAGGAGATGTGGAAAAGATATTTTATAAAAACGCGCTTAGGGTATTCAAGGAATGCCTTGATAAATGAACATAGAATAGTACTGAAAAAAAATAAATAAAAAAATTCTCCATATTTTCGCATGGTAAAGTGCGGAAAGAATTGTGCTAAATATTTAACAAAGTTATATTTTCATTTTGCTGAACCATAATTATGCACAATAAAAAGTACAATTAATACACAGATTATACAAAGACATGGTTTTTCTCTACAATAAAATTACCAAAAAGTGGTTCTTTTTCTATTTGCATCTATTGACAGGATGTGTAATAATGGCACTCGTAGAAAAAAGGAAAAGCAAATTACCATTCGGAAGTGATGGCAGTCAGACTTGAAGAAAGGTCTGTCAGGAAAGGAAAGGGATTATTATGTTAAGAGGTTTTATCAGATGTATTAATCGTAAGGAAAGAATTGCGTATATGATGGACAACAGATTCGGCAACTGGTCAGATTCAGAGCTTGAGTCGGTTATGCAGATAGTTGGTGTTAATGGTGATTTCAGCAACGCCACAAAGGAAGATAAGATTAAGGCTATAGTTGAAGCTCTTAAGATGGGCAAAGATGAGAACGTGCAGTTCGGACGTGTGCAGGACAATGGTAAGGCAATTGATGATATGGATGCTATGAGAGACAGCATTCAGTATACAAGAGTTATCGCAAATCTCTATTCAAAGAGCAGTCAGTTAGGATAATTATTTGAATAATGGATACAATAAGACCGGTGAAGCCCACCGGTCTTATTTTTTTGCATAAAGTAAAGGAAGCAAGAAATATGCGTTATCTGATAAAAAGTTTTACAGGCAGTTCGTTTTAGGGCGAAAACAAATTGCTTTATATTTATAATAGAGGGGAAACATTCTATGGTTTTCATCTTTTTTTGAAATGTCGCCCGGGAATGGGGTCAAAAATGAGAAAGATATCTGCTTCGCTAAAGGAAAATGTACAGGAATTTAAGAAAATTCTCCACGTTGATAAAAATTTTGATTTGATATACAGGGAACAGAAATTAGGTTCAAAGGATGCCGGTTTCTTTTTTATAGATGGCTTTATCAAGGACACGATAATGGAAAGACTGTTAAAATCCTTCTCGGAAATACAGGAGGGGGATATACCTGATAGTGCGGCAGAATTTTCTGATAAATATATACCTTATGTGGAGGTTGACATCCTAGATGACGTTGAGGAAATAGTGACAGCGATTCTTTCTGGGGTGGCGTGCTATTTCGTCGACGGCTATAAGGAGTGCATTGCGATTGACTGCAGAACATATCCTATGAGAAGTGTTGATGAGCCTTGGAAGGACAGAGTTCTGAGAGGCTCAAGGGATGGCTTTGTAGAGACGATAGTCTCTAATGTGGCACTTATAAGAAGAAGGATACGTGACCCGCGGCTCTGCGTTGAGATAACCCAGGCGGGCCTGAAGTCGAGAACCGACATTTCGATGGCATATTTAGAGGGAGTGGCAGATATGAAGCTTGTGAGAAGAATCAAAGATAAGATTTCTTCTATAAAAGTAGATTCACTCACAATGAATATAGAGAGTCTGGCAGAGTCAGTACTTGATGGACCATATATAAATCCGTTTCCGAAATTCAAATATACAGAGCGCCCGGATACAGCTGCGGCAGCTATACTTGATGGCAATATTGTGCTTTTGGTTGACAATTCACCGGCAGTGATAATAGTGCCGACAAGCATATTTGATGTCATGGAGGAGGCTGATGATTTCTATTTTCCGCCTCTTGTGGGGAACTATATAAGATTTTCAAGATTCATAATGTCGGTGCTGACGCTGATACTAACGCCGATGTGGATGGCTCTCATAGAGTATCCTGAGAGGCTTCCGGACTGGCTTGCGTTTATCAATCTTGCGGATGAGGCGAATATACATGTATTCTGGCAGCTTATTATACTTGAATTTGCAATAGACGGTCTTAGACTGGCGGCAGTAAACACACCGACGATGTTATCGACACCGCTTTCGGTTGTGGCAGGTATTGTCGTGGGAGAATATGCGGTAAGCTCGGGATGGTTTTCGCCGGAGACTATGCTTTATATGGCATTTGTAGCAATCGGAACATACGCACAGGCTAATTTCGAGCTTGGTTATGCAATCAAGTTCTTCAGGCTTATAACACTTGTGCTTACCTATATATTTCACTGGTGGGGATTCTTTGCGGGGATGCTTATAACGCTGCTTGCAATTGCATTTAACAACACTATATCGGGGGAGAGCTATATATATCCGATATGTCCTTTTGATGGTAACAGGCTTGTGAGGAAGGTGTTTCGTGTAAGACTGTCGAAAAAGACTAATAGTTAATTGAAAAACTCATTGTGTGAGAATGCCGGACGTTGTGTAATGATGTTGGGGTCAAAACATGCCAACTTAATTTATGAGTGTATAACGTATTATATTTATGCATATCAGCTCCGTTGTACGAAGCAGGATGTTCTAAGAACATCTAAGCTTCTTCCAAAAGTCGTGATATGCATAAATATAATACGTTATACATGCTAAGTTTATAGCACATGTTCTGACCAAAAACATCATTACACAACTGTTTGGTATCAAGTCTGAGTTTTTCAATTAACCAGCGGAGATAAGTTGAAAAAAAGGAGGGCCCGGCACTTCGGGGAAAGTACCGGGCTTTATGAAAAAGAAAAAGAATTCTGTTAGGCTGTTTTAATGTTTCCGGAAGCTTTATTGTCTCTTCCTTAACTTTGATTATAGTATAGAAGTACTATGTGTCATGCGTGTGAAACAAAAATGAACAATTTGTTAACAGTTATCAATAATATATAAAAAATGTTCATATTTACATGCAATTTTTATAGAAAAAAGTATATTGCCTTGAAAAGTGAAAATAAAATGTATAATCATAGAGGCATTTTGTCTGATTTTTCGGTAAAAATTACTGCAATGTAAACAGAAAAAGACAACATAGGGGTACCTTTTAATATTGATGGACAGTCATGTTATTTTAAGATATAATTACATGTATATAAGTAAAAATAATCTATATTTTACAGGAGGAATACATATGTGGGCTTATGAAAGTACCTTTTATCAGATATATCCGTTGGGATTCTGTGGGGCACCATTTGAGAATGATGGAAATTTGGAGCATAGAATATTGAAGGTGCTTGACTGGATTCCACATATTAAGAAGCTTGGAAGTACTGCAATCTATTTTTCTCCGGTATTCGAGTCTGATACTCATGGATATAACACAAGGGACTATAAGAAGATAGACGTAAGACTTGGTACCAATGAGGATTTTAAGGCTGTATGTGATGAGCTGCATGCCAATGGAATAAAGGTTGTCTTAGACGGAGTATTCAACCATGTAGGACGCGGATTTTATCAGTTTCAGGATGTTATAAAGAACAGGGAAAATTCGCCTTACCTGTCATGGTTCAATGTCAACCTCGGAGGAAACTCAGGCTACAATGACGGACTGTGGTATGAGGGCTGGGAAGGCAATTATGACCTTGTAAAGATTAATCTTAGAAATGAGGATGTCATTTCGCTCATTTTCGATGCGGTGAGATACTGGGTTGAATATTTTGGAATAGACGGGATAAGGCTTGATGTAGCTTACTGCCTTGATATGGATTTTGTGAGAAGGCTCAGAAGCTTCACGGATGAGCTTGGACGTGAGCAGGGCAGGGAGATTTTCCTTGTGGGAGAGATGCTGCACGGAGATTATAACAGACTTGTCAATGATGAAATGCTCCATTCGGCTACCAACTATGAGTGTTATAAGGGGCTGTATTCGAGCTTTAACAGCATGAATATGTTCGAAATCAACCATTCGCTCAACAGACAGTTCGGCAGCGAGAATTGGTGCATATACAGAGGAAAGCATCTTTTATCCTTCGTCGATAACCATGACGTGACCAGAGTGGCTAGTATTCTCACCAATAAGAATCATCTTCCGCTTATATATGCGCTTATGTTCGGAATGCCGGGAATACCATGTGTATATTATGGAAGTGAGTGGGGTGCGCAGGGGAATAAGTCTGATGGCGACCCGGCACTGAGGCAGTCCTACGATAGACCGGAGTGGAATGAGCTGACAGAGCTTATAAGCAAGCTTGAGAACGCGAAGAAGAACAGCGAGGCGCTCAATTATGGCGGATTTTATTCGGTTGTGCTCACAAATAAGCAGTGCATATTCGAGAGAAAAAGTGAGCATGAGCGCGTGCTGGTGGCTATAAATGCGGATTCGGAAGGCTATACGGCACATTTTGACGCACGCTGCGGACGTGCTGTTGACCTTATAACAGGCAGGGAGCATGATTTTGGAGGCGGAAGCTATCTTGAGCCGTATTCTGCTTATTATTGGAAATGTGAGTGCTGATTGTTGAAAAGTGTAAAATGGAGAGATTAATGAACAGTGATTTTCTTAAGATGAAAAGATTATTTTTGAAGCAGAGCTATATCGACGCATGGGAGCTGTACGCGGACTCTATGGAGGACGAGAATGCGTGCCTGTGGGATTATATAATCCTGACCGCTTCTAATGAACTTCAGGCGGAGGCTTTCAGAAAGGAGATTGCATGCAGGCTTGAAAAGAAGGTCATACCGGACAGAATACATTATGCGGTTATACCGGATCCGGATGGCAGGAGGGTAGGCTCGGGAGGAGCGGCATTTAATGTACTTAAATATCTTGCCGATATTGAGGGGGAAGGCTTTGCGGATAAGAGAATACTTGTCATACATTCAGGCGGCGACAGCAAGCGTATTCCTCAGTACAGTGTATGCGGCAAGCTTTTTTCACCTGTGCCGAGACAATTGCCGGATGGAAGAATGTCGACACTCTTTGATGAGTTTATGATTGCGATGGCGGGTATCCCGGGAAGAATAGAATCGGGAATGCTGACTCTCTCGGGTGATGTCATGCTGTTATTCAATGTACTGCAACTTGATTTCCAGTATAATGGTGCCGCTGCCATATCTATAAAGGAATCTGTTGAGACAGGTAAGGATCATGGTGTTTTCTTAAACGATGGAAACGGTTATGTGAAACGGTTCTTACATAAACAGACAGCGGAGGCGCTTACCTCAATAGGTGCCGTGAATGCACAGGGAAATGTTGATCTTGACACAGGAGCAATCATGTTCGATGCGGCGCTTCTTCGCGCGCTGTGGGGACTTATAAGCACGGATGGCAGACTGGATGACGATAAGTTCGCAGGCTTCGTGAATGAACGCTCAAGGGTGAGCTTTTACGGAGATTTTTTGTATCCTCATGCAGGAGCTTCGACACTTGAGGAGTTCTATACACAGGCACCGGAGGGTGAATTTAATGATGAACTTTTTGAGTGCAGAAGAAGGATATGGGATGCTTTAAATGGATTCACAATGAAGCTTATATGCCTCGCTCCTGCTGAATTTATACATTTCGGGACAACGCATGAGCTGTGGAATTTAGAGACTAAGGAGCTTGGAAGCTACGAACACCTTGGCTGGACTAAGAGGGTGTGCACCGACTATCAGGGTGCACTTCCACTCAGTATAATAAACGGACATATCGACGATGACATACAGGCGGAGGGACCGGCTTATATTGAGAACTGTGCCATCGGTAAAAATGTAGTTATCGGAGAAAATGTTATTCTGTCCGGGCTGACCTTAAACAATGTCCATATTCCTTCCGACTGCTGTATGCACAAGGTAAAGCTTCTGAATGGAAAATATGTTGTGAGGGTCTATGGCTGCATGGACAACCCGAAGGGAAGATACATGGATAAGAACGGTTCGACACCGTTTCTTGGGACAGACCTTAGAGGCTTTATGAGACAGATGGAGATTACAACGGACGAGGTGTGGGACAGCGGTAACAGTGATGGCTGGTATCTGTGGAATGCAGGACTTTTCCCGGAATGTGATACTCTTTCTGAGGCTGTGGAATGGGCATGCACCATGAGAAGAGTGGCTTCCGGGGAGCTGTGTGCCGATGAAAAGCTAAAAGGTGCATACCGCAGCGCAAAAAGATACAGTCTCATGGACAGCTTTGCCGATGCCGACGCAGTGGATGCTATAACAGAGAAGTTCGCGCTTGCAGAGCTTGTAAAGGCATACCGCTTTATAAATATGCTCAAAAACAGGACGGCTTATGAAGAGGCACTGCAGGTATACAGGGAATGTACCATCACGCAGGAGGAATTTTCCCTTCTTATGGAATGTATAAAGGAATGCAGTTATTCCGAAAAGATGAGAGCCTGCCTTGCAATCTCAAAATATATGAAAAATAAGGGTATCAGGTATATGTATGGCGGTGAGGAGCTGTCGGCTTATGCGATGGAGTCTATGTGCTTTGATACGCTGTCACATGCGCTTAAGAGTACGTCGGGCATACAAAAGCACCTTGCAAAAGCTGTATGTGACAGTGTCGAGATATCACTCCCGGTGAGGGTGAACTGGGGAGGCGGCTGGACGGATACACCGCCTTACTGCAATGAGAATGGCGGTGTTGTGTTAAATGCCGCGATACTCATAAACGGAAAGCGTCCTGTATGCGTGGTTGTAAAGAAGATTGACCGCATGTGCGTGGAATTTGAGAGCGAGGACATCGGTGTGAAGGGCAGTACTGAGGATATCGAGGATATCAGAGATTGCAATAATCCGTATGATTATTTTGCTCTTCACAAGGCGGCGCTTGTGGCTTCCGGAGTCATTCCGGCTTATGGCGATGATACACTTGCGGATGTGCTTGAAGGACTTGGCTGTGGTTTATATATATCTACCAAAGTAATCGGAATACCTAAGGGCTCAGGACTTGGAACCAGCAGCATACTTGCCGGTGCGGCAATCAAGGCTCTGTGGCAGTTTATCGGAAGGGAGTATACGGAGAACGAGCTGTATGACACAGTACTGATAATGGAACAGCTTATGAGCACCGGGGGCGGCTGGCAGGATCAGGTAGGTGGTCTGAGTGATGGGATTAAGTATATTACAACACAGGCAGGGCTTAAGCAGAATATAATGGTGGAGCACCTTGATATAACTGATTCGATGAAGGTGGAGCTTGAGGAGCGTTTCGCAATCATATATACGGGGCAGAGACGCCTTGCCAGAAATCTCTTGAGAGAGGTTGTAGGCAACTATATAAATGGCAAAAAAGAGACACTGTATGCACTTTCCGAGATGAAGCGTGTGGCACTCCAGATGAAGGATTCATTGCTTGAGGGAAGTATGGAGCGCTTTATCTGTGAGCTGAACCATCACTGGGAGCTTTCAAAAATGCTTGACCACGGCGTGACCAACACCTGTATTGAGCAGATTTTTGCCACCTGTGAGGAGCTCATTGACGCAAAATTCATAGCAGGAGCAGGCGGCGGTGGATTTTTGCAGGTGATTTTAAAGGAAGGCGTCACCAGAAAACAGCTTGATGAACATTTACAGAATGTATTTCAGGGAACAGGCGTGGCAGTGTGGGACTGCCAGTTTGTATGGTAAATATATTTATAGAAAATGGTTGACATATCCCGGAACAAGGTATATATTGTCATTAACCAAAACCTAGTAATATACTAGGAAAAAGAAAATACAGCTTATCGGCTTTTGATTATATGGAGGATAGAAATATTATGAGTAAGCCTTTTATTTATATGGATAATGCAGCTACCACTAAGGTTGCACCACAGGTTCTTGATGCGATGCTGCCTTATTTTTCAGAAATATATGCGAACGGTTCAAGTGTGTACCAGTTCGGTCAGACTGCTAAGGAAGCGATAGAGAATGCGCGGGCACAGGCAGCAGCCCTTATTGGTGCCAGGCCTGAGGAGATATATTTCACAGGCGGCGGCAGTGAATCGGATAACTGGGCTATCAAGAATGCCGCAGAAGTGTATGGCAACAAGGGAAAGCACATTATCACAAGCAACATTGAGCACCACGCAGTACTGCACACCTGTCAGTATCTTGAGAAGCATGGCTTCGAGGTGACATACCTCCCGGTTGACTCTGAGGGAAGAATCACACCGGAGCAGCTTGAGGCAGCCATAAGACCTGATACTATTTTGGTATCAATAATGACAGCTAACAATGAAATCGGGACAATCGAGCCTGTTAAGGAGCTTGGACGTATCGCACATGAGCATGGTGTTCTTTTTCACACAGATGCGGTTCAGGCGTACGGACATATTCCGATAAATGTTGACGAGATGAATATTGATATGCTCAGCTCAAGCGGTCATAAGATTAATGGACCTAAGGGAATAGGTATCATGTACGCGAGAAAGACAGTCAAGCTTGCACCGTTCATCCACGGCGGAGCACAGGAGCGCGGCAAGAGAGCCGGAACACTCAACACTCCGGGTATCGTAGGTTTTGGTGCGGCTGCACAGCTTGCAGGCGGGAAGATGGAGGAGAGAAAGAAGATTCTTGACGGTCTGCGCGAGCACCTCATTGAGCGCGTGTTAAATGAGATTCCTTACAGCCGTTTAAACGGAGCAAGAAATGACAGACTTCCTAACAATGCTCATTTCTGCTTCAGATTTATAGAGGGCGAGTCAATGCTTATCATGCTTGACATGAATGGTGTGTGCGGCTCAAGCGGTTCAGCATGTACTTCAGGCTCACTTGACCCGTCACATGTTCTTCTTGCGATAGGACTTCCTCACGAAATAGCACATGGTTCATTGAGACTTACCCTCTCAGAGGACATCACGATGGAGCAGATTGACTACACCGTGGACAAGTTAAAGGAGATTGTTGCAAGACTTCGTGAGATGTCACCGCTTTATGAGGACTTTGTGAAGAATGGCGAGAAGTAGAAGCTACATTTTAAATAGTGAAAATAAGTTTTAAGTTTTATCAGGAGGAATATATATGTACAGTGAAAAGGTAATGGATCATTTCCAGCATCCGAGAAACATGGGTGAAATAGAGAATGCGAGCGGTGTCGGCACAGTCGGCAATGCCAAGTGCGGAGACATTATGAGAATATATCTTGATATCGACGAGGATACCAAGGTTATCAAGGATTGTAAGTTCAAGACCTTCGGCTGCGGTGCGGCTGTAGCAACGAGCAGCATGGCTACAGAGCTTGTAATAGGAAAGACAATCTATGAGGCTATGGAGGTAACTAACAAGGCTGTTATGGACGCACTTGATGGACTTCCGCCTGTAAAGATTCACTGCTCACTCTTGGCTGAGGAGTCGATACATGCGGCACTCTGGGATTACTGTCAGAAGCATGGCATCGAGATTCCGGGGCTTAAGGAGCCTAAGAAGGATGTCCATGACGGCGAGGAAGGGCAGGCAGAATAATTTTAATTATATCAATTCGCGTGTACAAAAGATTTGCATATAATACTTTATTGTGATAAAATGTAACTACTATCAGATTTGTTGTGAATAATCAGAAAACAGCAGCATAATCTGGGGTAGTTACTATTTTTATGAGGAGGAATAATAGATGGGAAGAACCGGAGGAGGCAGTTCCGGCGGAGGACATAGCGGCGGAGGCCATTCAGTATCAAGATCAAGTGGAGGGCATAGAGTAGGCGGCTCATCTTCATCAAGACCGATGGGTGGAGCCTCAAGACCGACAGGAGGTTTCGGCGGAGGCAGACCATCGAGTACACCGCCAAGAGGAGGTAATTACGGAGCACCGCCACCACCAAGAGGAGGCTACTACGGAGCACCGCCACCACCAAGAGGAGGACACTACGGAGCACCACCGCCACCGAGAGGAGGCTATTATGGAGCACCACCTCCACCACCACGCGGAGGCGGCAGAAGAAGTGGGGGCGGATGTGTTTCATCGCTCATCAGTGTTGTTATCCTGTTAATTTTCATAGGTATACTTTTAGGCATGTTCTCTTCAATCGGAGGAGGAAGCAGCACAGACATTCCCGCAAGCAGCTATAATCGTGAGAAGCTTGATTCCGGAAACGGATATATAAATGACTGTGTATATGACGAGCTTGGATGGTTTGACAACGTGAGCAGAACCGAGAGCAGACTTAAGGATTTCTATGAGGAGACAGGTGTACAGCCTTACATAATGCTTCTTGACTACATACCGGGAGTTGACAGCGATTCACAGAAGGAAGAGTACGCGCGGCAGCTGTATGAAGAGAATATTGACAACGAATCAACATTCCTCTATGTATATTTTGCCGAGGAGAATGAGAGCGAGTCCGATGATCCGGGGTATATGTGCTATGTCAATGGTATACAGGTAAGCTCCGTTATGGATGCGGAGGCGCTTGATATATTCTGGGCATATCTTGACAAGTATTGGTACACCGATATGTCGACCGATGATATGTTTGTTAAGATATTTAATTCTACAGCGGACACGATTATGACTAAGTCAACCACATCCAAGGATGTCGCAAAGTATGTACTTATCGTGGTTGCGGCAGGAGTTGTCGTATTCGGCGTTGTCAAGGTTGTTAAGCTCAAGCACAAGAGAGCCAAGGAGGAGGCTGAGGAGACAGAGCGTATCCTCAACACACCTATGGAGAGCCTTGTAGACGAGGAGCTTAAAAAGACGGCAGCCAAGTATGACGAGAAAAAATAGTATTCCATATAGCAAAATGTTAAAATGAAAAAAAGAATTGCAGTAGTATTCATTGTGATGGTGTTATTGCTTTTGGGTGTTTTGACTTTTTTGAGTATACCAAAGCATTTATCTGGAAACTATATGGTTTGTTCAATTGAGGGCAAGGTAAAGAAGGTCGAATTGGACATAACAATTCACAGAGGGATGTTTAAAAACAAGGGCATAACTGGAAAAATCATATTTGATGGAACCGAGTATATAAGTGTTGAAGATGCATATAAAAACGGTCCGAGCGGACGCGGACAATTTGTAATTCCAACTCCCAATGTGTTTGATATTACAGAGAGCATCTATATAGAAGAAATAGGAAAAAACATGAAATATATATGGCTTCACGAGGTTAGCTCGAAAGGACAATATTCTTATTTCGGACCGGCAAAATCGATAGGGGAGATGAATGAGATAACCCGGATGATTTTAGAAGCATGGGAATAAAGGATTAGCGTTTCCTTAGAATTATTTTTATTTACATCTTGATATTTTTATCTTAATCATGTAACATAGATACAGAATCACAACTGGCGGAAAGCGGAGACAGATGTTGTTTTCGTGGCAGGACTACCTGCAGGGAGTGATTGGTTAAGATATGCCGACCGCCTGGGCGATGCTTATTATAGTACGCTCAGGTGGTCTTTTTTGTTGTTTTGGAAACAAGGTTTTCCTACACACCATCGGGCAAAAACAGGAGGAATCACAATGGAAATGTTATCACTTGAGCAGGAGCTCAGCCAGAATGCTTATCCGGGAAGAGGAATTGTCATCGGAAAGACTCCGGATGGAAAGAGTGCGGTCACAGCTTACTTCATCATGGGAAGAAGCAGCAACAGCAGGAACCGTGTATTTGTTGAAGATGGAGAAGGCATAAGAACACAGGCATTTGACCCATCCAAGCTTGAGGACCCAAGCCTTATAATCTATGCACCTGTCCGTGTACTTGGCAACAAGACCATAGTTACCAACGGTGACCAGACAGATACAATCTATGATGGAATGGACAAGCAGCTCACCTTTGAGCAGTCATTAAGAAGCAGGGAGTTCGAGCCGGATGGTCCTAACTATACACCTAGAATATCAGGAATCATGCATATCGAGGGTGGAAGGTACAACTATGCAATGTCTATTTTAAAGAGCAATAACGGCAACCCTGAGGCATGCAACAGATACACCTTCGCCTACAGCAATCCTGTAGCCGGAGAGGGACATTTTATACATACATATATGCATGACGGCAATCCGCTTCCAAGCTTCGAGGGCGAGCCTAAGTGGGTCAAGATCGAGGGTGATATAGACACCTTCGGTGATATGGTATGGAACAGCCTCAACGCTGACAACAAGGTATCGCTTTTTGTCAGATATATTGATATCGAGACAGGAAAGTACGAGAGCAGAATTTATAATAAGAATGTATAGAGAATATACAATGAAACAATAAATGTTAAGTTACAATATATTAAGGAGAACGAACATGAACGAGATTCAGTTAAAGTACGGATGTAATCCTAACCAGAAGCCATCGAGAATATATATGGAGAATGGAAGTGAGCTTCCTGTAACAGTGTTAAACGGCAGACCGGGCTATATCAATTTCCTTGATGCACTCAACGGCTGGCAGCTTGTAAGCGAGCTTAAGAAGGCGACAGGACTTCCTGCGGCTACCTCCTTCAAGCATGTGTCACCTGCGGGTGCGGCTGTAGGTCTTCCGCTTGACGAGACACTTGCAAAGATTTACTGGGTTGATGACCTTGGAGAACTCAGCCCACTTGCATGCGCTTATGCGAGAGCAAGAGGTGCAGACAGAATGTCATCCTTCGGCGATTTCATTGCACTATCGGATGTATGTGACAAGGATACGGCACGTCTTATAAAGAGAGAGGTGTCGGATGGTGTAATCGCTCCGGGGTACACAGATGAGGCTCTTGAGATGCTGCGTGCAAAGAAGAAGGGAGCTTATAATGTTATCCAGATTGACCCTTCCTATGTCCCGGCACCTATCGAGAAGAAGCAGGTATTCGGAATCACCTTTGAGCAGGGTAGAAATGAACTCAACTGCAATGACGAGCTTCTATCAAATATTGTGACAAAGAACAAGAATATTCCGGAGAATGCAATGATGGATATGAAGATTGCGCTCATCGTTCTTAAGTATACACAGTCTAACTCAGTGTGCTATGTAAAGGGCGGACAGGCTATCGGTATCGGTGCGGGACAGCAGTCGAGAATCCATTGTACAAGACTTGCAGGACAGAAGGCTGATAACTGGTTCTTACGCCAGTCACCACAGGTACTTGGACTTCAGTTCGTTGACAAGCTTGGCAGACCGGACAGGGACAATGCAATCGACCTCTATATCGGCGATGAGTACATGGATCTTCTTGCCGACGGAGCATGGGAGAAGGTATTCAAGGTTAAGCCTCCTGTGTTTACTGCAGAGGAAAAGAGAGCATGGCTCGACAGGAACACCGACGTTATCTGCGGTTCAGACGCATTCTTCCCATTCTCGGACAATATCGAGCGTGCGCATAAGAGCGGTGTCAAGTACATTGCACAGCCGGGCGGCTCTGTAAGGGATGATGCTGTAATTGAGTGTGCGGATAAGTATGATATGGTTATGTCATTTACCGGAATACGTCTTTTCCATCACTAAACATAAGGATTTTATCTAAAAAAGAATGGTATAAAGATATAATTAAGATGTCTTAATTATGTTGAATAAGGGCACTGTGTATGTTAAAATAATAACATATATGGTGCCTTTTTTGCGTATATGCTGGACAGGCTTTTGCAGGGGCAATATAAGATTTGGAGGGTATTATGGTTAAAAAGTATGTGTATGGCAGACCTTTTGAGACTTATGCAGTGGTGAATGCGGAGAATGTCTCCGATGCCGCAGAGAGCGAGAAGAGAGGGTTTTTTAGAGAAGCTGATATGAAGAAGGCTTTGGAGCCTTATGGTGGAATTACCTGGGACGAACCTGAGGATTGGAATGACGCGCCTGCAATGCAGTACAGAGTCAGAATGTCCGACGGTGACGTGGTGTACGGATTGGGTGAGAATGTGCGAGGTATCAACAAGCGCGGCTGGGTGTATGAGAGCAAGTGCAGCGATGACCCTAACCACACTGAGTCGAAGCGTTCCCTGTATGGCGCTCATAACTTCATCATAATTGCCGATGCGGACAATCCGGCGGCTTCTAAGGGCTTATTTATCGATTATCCGGGACGTGTGATATTCGATATCGGTTATCTTGATAAGAATGAGCTTGTGATAACAGTGTGCAGCGGGAATTTTACAGCTTATGTTGTGTCGCCTGCTATGGATAGTGCGGATAGCAGTGACAATCACCTGTATTCGATAGTAAGACAGTTCAGACATATTATCGGAAAGAGCTATGTCCCGCCGAGATGGGCATTCGGATACCAGCAGTGCCGTTGGAGCTATATGAGTGCTGATGAGATATGCGACGTGGTTGACAACTACAGAAGGAGAAATATTCCGATAGATGCAGTGTACCTTGATATAGACTACATGGAGAGATACAAGGACTTCACCGTGAACAAGGAGACATTTCCTGATTTTGCGGATTTCGTCAGGAAGATGAGGGAAAAGCATATCCACCTTGTGCCTATAATCGATGCCGGAGTCAAGATTGAGGACGGCTACGGTACCTATGAGGAGGGCATAAAGAACGGATACTTCTGCAAGGAGGCTGATGGGGAGGATTTCGTTGCGGGTGTATGGCCGGGCAGGGTGCATTTTCCGGATGTCTTGAATGAGGACGCGAGGAGATGGTTCGGCCACGGCTATAAGGTGCTTCTGGATGCGGGAATAGATGGCTTCTGGAATGATATGAATGAGCCGGCGATATTCTATTCGGAGAAGCATCTGAAAGAGGTGTTTGATAAGATAGATGATTACAAGGGAAAGAATCTTGATATACAGAGCTTTTTTGAGTTTAAGGGAATGGTCGAGGGGGTGGCGAACAACCTTGGCGATTATGAGAGATTCTATCATAGGGCTACACAGCCGGATGGTGAGGTTGTTGTAAGACATGACCATGTGCATAATCTATACGGCTTCAATATGACAAGGGCTGCCTCCGAGAGCTTTAAGGAGCTTGCACCTGATAAGGATATACTTATGTTTTCGAGGGCGTCATATATAGGAATGCACAGATACGGCGGAATATGGACAGGCGATAATCACGCATGGTGGAGCCACATTCTTCTGAGCCTTAAGATGCTTCCGTCACTTAATATGTGTGGATTCATGTATGTCGGTTCGGATGTTGGCGGTTTCAATGACAATACAACAGAGGAGCTTCTGATGCGCTGGATGGGGTTAGCTGTATTCGTTCCTCTTATGAGAAACCATGCGGCGGCAGGCACAAGATATCAGGAGCTTTACAGATTCACCGATACGGATACATTTAAGAATATAGTAACAATGCGCTATGCACTCATTCCATATCTATGGGAAGCTTACAGGAGGGCTGTTGAGCAGGATACACTTATGTACAGACCTCTTGGCTTCGAGCACCCGGAGGACAAGGTTGCCGTTGCGACCGAGGATCAGCTCTATGTTGGTGAGGATATAATGATATGTCCTGTGTACACACAGAATGCCGTCGGAAGATATGTGTATCTGCCTGAGCCTATGACGATGGTGAGGATGAAGTCGGCAGATGAGTACGAGCTTGAGAAGTATGAGGCAGGACATTATTTTGTCGAGATTCCGGCACAGGAGATTGTGTTCTTCATAAGGGACGGACACAGAATACCATTGTACAAGAGCGCAGAGTACACTGAGGCAGTGTTTGGGAATGAATGTGAGTGGATTGGAGAGTAGGCTATGAACAGGACAGACTTATGGGATGATGGATGGAGCTTTAGAAAGACAGCACTTGGGGTTACATATGAGGAAGCTCTTGCAGGGGAATTTACGGCGGTGGATATCCCGCATGACTGGCTGATATATGATACCCACAACCTGTATGAGAGCAGTACAGGCTGGTATAGAAAGTCATTTACATTGACAGAGGAGCAGCTTGGAAAGAAGCTTATCGTGCGCTTCGGTGCTGTATATATGGATTCGACTGTGTTCGTCAACGGCAGCAGGGTGTGTGAGTGGAAGTACGGATATTCGACCTTCGATGCAGATATCACAGAGTATGTGCGTGAGGGACAGAATGAGATGGTTGTAAGGGCGGTATATCAGGAGCCGAACACGCGCTGGTATTCGGGAGCCGGAATAATAAGGGACGTGTATTTCTCAAGCCTTGAGCCGGTTCATATAGTACCTGATGGTACATACATCAGGGTTAGAAAAAATGAGGACGGCACATGGAAGGTGAAGTGTACGGTAGAATTGGAAAATTCCGGTAAGGATGTGTCATGTGAGGATGTCAAGGTAGGATTTGATTTAAAACATGGCGGAAGCAGTGTGTTCACTTTCGGACGTATTTCACCGCAGGGAGGTGGCATGTTCGCAGCAGGCTCCCGGGAAAATGCCGAGCTTGTGCTTGAGGTTGACAAGCCTCTTATCTGGGATATAGATGAACCGAACCTGTATGAGTGCAGTGTAACGGTAAGTGTCGGTGATGATACTGTACATGAGGAAAATCAGAAGATAGGCTTCTGCACCAAGGAGTACTCACCTGAGAAGGGCTTCATACTCAACGGGCGCAAGGTGAGGATAAACGGCGTGTGTGAGCACCATGACAATGGCTGTCTTGGAGCAGCATTCAATGTGAACGCATTCAGGCGAAAGCTTGACAAGCTCAGAAAAATGGGGGTCAATGCAATCCGTACATCGCACAACATGCCGGCAAAGGAGGTTCTTGAGCTTGCAGATGAGCTGGGCTTTTTAGTTGACTGCGAAGCCTTCGATATGTGGGAGCTTCCTAAGACGGAGTTCGATTATGCAAGATTCTTTGTCGACTGGGCAGAGAGGGATGTCGCAAGCTGGGTAAGGCGCGACAGGAACCATGTGTCTGTAATCATGTGGAGCATAGGAAATGAAATCTATGACACACACCGCGACGAGCATGGACAGGAGATAACAAGAAGACTTGTCGGTTATGTCAAGGCGAATGACCCGGAGGGCAATGCTCCTGCGACCATAGGCTCTAACTACATGCCTTGGGAGAACGCGCAGAAATGTGCGGATATAGTGAAGCTTGCCGGATATAATTATGCGGAGAAATATTACGAGGAGCACCATAAGGCACATCCTGACTGGGTTATATACGGAAGTGAGACTGCCTCCACGCTCCAGAGCCGCGGCATATATAAGTTTCCTTATGAGCAGCAGATTCTGTGTGATGATGATGAACAGTGTTCAGCCCTTGGCAACTGTTCGACCAACTGGGGAGCTAAGAACAGCGAATACTGCATAACCATGGACAGGGATGCTGAATTTTCCATGGGACAGTTCTTGTGGACAGGCTTTGATTATATAGGAGAGCCTACGCCGTACCAGACGAAGAACTCCTACTTCGGACAGGTAGACACGGCTGGCTTTGAGAAGGACACCTACTACATATATCAGGCTGAGTGGACAGATTACAGGAAGGCACCGATGGTGCATATCTTCCCATACTGGGATTTCTCAGAGGGAGAGGAGATTGACGTGAGAATAGCGTCGAATGCACCGCAGGTTGAGCTGTTTGTCAATGGCACTTCTTACGGAAAATATGATATCGACCACAAGCATGGAAAGCAGCTATTGGCGCATTACAAGGTAAAATATGTGCCGGGAACCATAGAGGCTGTGGCATACGATGAGAATGGAAATGGCATAGCAAGGGATGCAAGAAGGAGTTTTTCCGATGCGGCAGAGCTTGTTGTGGAGCCTGAGAGCACACAGCTTACCGCCGATGGACGTGCTCTTGCCTATATTGACATAAGCGCTGTCGATAAGGACGGCAATCCGGTGGACAATGCCAACAACAGAGTGAATATAAAGGTTACAGGTGCCGGAAGGCTTCTTGGAATGGACAACGGAGACAGCGCAGACTTCGAGCAGTACAAGACTAACAGCAGAAGAATGTTCTCAGGAAAGCTTCTCGCAGTGATTGGCGCTAAGACAGAGCCGGGTGAGATAAGAGTTGAGGTAAGCTCAGTCGGAATGGAGACTAAGGTGGTTACGCTGAATGCTGTTGCGGCTGATGATGAGGTATCAGGTATTTCCTGCATGGAGGATTGTTCAGGTGTATGCGGGAAAGCAGGAAAAGCTTCGTGTGATTCTGGCGCAGGAAATGTATTAGATACGGCAGAAAGTGATAAAACGGACATGGAAGAAGAAATTCCGGTGCGAAATGTGCGCCTGATTGTAAAGGGCAGCCGCAGGCTTGGACCGGACAACAGACAGGTGGAGATAGAGGCTGAGATTCTTCCGCACAATGCGACATACAGGGATATTATATGGAAGGTTACGAATGACGCGGGAGTTGATTCTAACGGTGCGGAGCTTTCCGATGTTGAAATATCGGGGGGAAGTGCAGGCACGGCTGCGGAAAATGGTTGTGCAGCTTCGCAGAAGGAAGGCTTCAGAATACGCAAGGTGTTAAAGGCGCTAGGCGATGGAAAGCACAATGTCCGCTGCTGCGTGAAGAACGGCAGGGATAAGGTGAGCCTTATCTCACAGGTTAGCTTCACAGCCGAGGGGCTTGGGCTTGCTGAGTTCAATCCTTATGAATTTATATACGGAACACTGTACACGGCGGCAGAACAGACACCTTCGGTCGGACAGGACAGAGGAATTGTGCCTAAGGGTGGAACATATATTGCATTTGAGAAGGTGAACTTCGGAAAGAACGGTTCTGACGAGATAACAATCCCTGTCTACGAGCTTGACAATAAGCCGTTCCCTATCGAAATATGGAAGGGAATACCGGGTGAGGAAGGCTCAGAGCTGATGGACAAGGTAATCTATGACAAGCCTTCGATATGGGCGACCTATCAGGAAAAGACCTATAAGCTCCCTAAGAGATTCAAGGGGCTTAGCACAGTGAGCTTTATTGCAGACCATGATATAAATATCAAGGGCTTCAGCTTCAAGAAATACGAGAGAGCTTACGATGAGAATCTTGCAGTGGACAATGATGCACTGTACGGTGATACATACACACCTGAGGATGATGCCATAACAGGAATAGGAAATAATGTCTCACTCACATATAAGGCTATGGATTTCTCACATGGCGTGCACGGAATAACAATCTGCGGACGCTCGGTTCTTGATAAGAACACAATGCATATCCGCTTTGCAAATGCTGAGGGCAGCTTAAATCAGATTGCGGAGTTCGTTATGAGCGATAACACAGCATCAGGTAATGCTACAGGCAGTGCAGCGGGCGATGATGGCTATGTTTGCAGGCATTTTGAGCTTGATAATGTGGAAGGAATATATGATGTGAACCTTGTGTTCCTGCCGGGATGTAATTTCGACCTTAAGTGGTTTAAGTTTGAATAATTATTTATAGGTTAAGGCAGCCAGATAATGGCTGCCTTAATGGAGGTAAATCACAAATGGAGAAAGACCTTAATGGTATAGAATATATTTTAATGCTTATATTGGAGAGAATTAAGGAGACAGGCGTATCCCAGACCAAGGTTACATATGGAATATGCGACTCAGGGCTTATACGCAAGCTGTCAAATGGGGGTGGAAGGAAAGTTGACAAGACAGTTATTGATGTATTTATGCAGCGACTTGGCATGAATACGAAGTCAGTTGAAACATTTCTCAATGCCGATGAGTACAGATATCTGGAAAAGAGAGAACAGATTAGAGCAGCAATCGATAAAAATGATGTAGAAAGTGCAGAAAACTATATAAAAGAATACGAGCAAATGAAGCTTACAAACATAGATAGACAGTTTGTGCTGTATTTTACAACGCATGTTATGGCATTAAAAAAAGCAGATTTGAAAGACCAGATAGAATTGACAACTGATGCAATAATACAGACAATACCGCATTATATTCCTGAAAGAGCAGATAAATATCTGTACAGTGATGTGGAGATGCAGTTAGCATGTCATCTTGCAATCCTTAATCTCAGGATTGGAGATGAAATACCGGCAGTCATTATGATGGAAAAGCTATACAGCCTTATGGAGACGAAGGTGTATTGTGAAAATTCGATGCATAAGTTTGCACAAATCATATATGAGCTTGCCAGATATAAAAATAAGACAGGTGATTATGAGGGAGCTGTCAAACTGTGCCAGAATGCGGTGGAAAAGATGCCAAGAGAAAACAGGTTTCGTTTTCTACCACAAATATTCAGGGAGAAAGCAAAGGCGGAGGTAAGTCGAATTGTTGGTCGCGTGACGGATAATGAAAAGCTGTACGAAAACAGTCTTGATTACAGATATTATAAGATGCTTAACTCAATATATGAGATGTTTAATTGCGAATTTAATCCGGATGAATACTATTTTTTAGTCAGGGAGTACAATGCAGTACCTATCGGCAAAATCATTAAGCAGAGAAGACAGCTTATGAATATGACTCAGGAGGAAATCATTGTAGCTGATGGATATACGGATAGTGAGGAAGGTCTGATATGCAGCCTGGATACCATATCAAGAATAGAAAATGGAAAGGTATCAGCTTCATGGAAGGTTACAAGACAGCTTTTGGAAAAGGTTAATCTGCCACCGGCGAGATTCTTTGGTTATTATTTATCAAGCAATATCGATTCGGTCAAAGAGGTATGGGAAATAGAAAAAAGCATTAGCATGGAAAAATATTCGGAAACACGGGAAATGTTAAAAAGTCTGGAACAAAAAAACAAGTATAGGAATTTGCCATATAATAAGATGTATGTGGATGCAACAATATTTGAGATTGAGAATGGCTTAAACAATGCAGATAATAAAGAAGCTGCGTTTGAAATGTTAAAAAAATCATTTGAAGGATGTCTGCCAGATTATAGGACAAATCACGAAAATATTTTCCTGCTGATGATGGAACTGACGATATTTTATATGATAATGGGAAAAATGAGTGAAGATGGCACTATATCAGTTGGAGAGAAAATAAAAGATTATAAAAAAATAATTGAAAGTTATGAGTATTTAGGCGAAAATAAAGATTTGTATATCAGACATCTGTCAAAAATATTACTAATATATGAGGGTAATATTGCAAATGAGGGGGAATTAGAACAGGCAAATAAAATTATAGAGAAGACATTTCCTCTTGTATTAAAACATGATTTTTTTGGGGTGATATCTGGATATATATTTGATTATGCTTGGAATCATGTAAAACAGGGGAATAGGGATGAAAAATATGGAGATATGGTAAATTGTGCGTATGCAATAAGCAAATTAATGAACAATTTACCTGATATGAAATTATATAGAAATTATTTTTTCAGAGAGTTTAATCAAAATGTGTGGGATGATTTATTTTAAATAGCTTTCGTTTTTAATGTTAATATTTATCAATGGTGTTGGAGATATTGTACACCGCAGATATGTCCTATTTTATTAATTTTTTCGGACACATCTGCGGTGTACATTTTTTATTTGATGAGTAAAATTATAGATACGACGTCGCTAATGAACATTATGTAAAATATTTTAAGATGTAAAAAATCGTCCTTGGTATTTGGCTGAATGGAGTTTGCTATGATATTTTTGTATATGTTGAGGAAACAAATAAGCATACATAAGTATGCGTCTTTTCTTTTGCTTTGTGGGGTAGTCGTATGTATATATTGCATAAGTGTAATGTTTGGAGTTTCAAATGGTTTATATGAGCTTGAAAATTCCCATAACATAAATGCCACAATTACGGTTGATGTTGGAGCGGAAACAAAAAATAATATTGATAAAATAAATGAATATGTTTATAAAATGTCCAAAAAGGGTGTCTTAAATGTAATATATTTTACGAAAGTATCAGAAAAACAGATTTTAATAGGATGGGATGGAACGGAAGCAGGCAGATGGTTTCCGATTACTACAGGAAGCTTTTTTGACGCGAAGATGCAGGAAAATGCGCAAAATGTGGCTTTTGTCTCTGACAGTTGGATGGTAAAATATAATAAAAATGAAATAGAAATTGATGGTGAGAATTTCAAGATAATAGGCTCAGGGTGGATTGTTCCATGGAATTTTGAGGCGGCGTTATCCAAGGAATCTACAATTAATCTTTTTGAGGAGGATTATTCAGAGATAAAGTACTCGTATGATGATGATATGGAATATGTGATAATTCCATATAAATGTTATAAGGAAAAGTATTTACCTGAACAGATATTTATCCATCTGCGGGGTGTAACAAACTCACAGCTTATTAAATATGTAAATGAATTGTCTGATGAGTTTTCGGATTCGCATTTTTGTATGCCGGATAATAATACGGATGAAATTTTTGTGGAAAATCAGATAAGGTATGGAAAAATAGCAGTGGTATTGTGTCTGATGGCAGGAATTACTGTGATAAGAGTGATGTACGAGTGGATTAACTTTTACCAAAAAGATATTGATATTCTGAGACTTTGTGGAATGACGAGATTAAAAGGTCTGATGATAATTTATGGCCACTGGAGTATATATTATGTGATTGGAGTTGTGATTGCCCTGTTTTTGCATTATAAGACATTTCCGCTTTTAAGCCTGATTTATTTGGATGCATTTCCAGATTTTTATACACTTATAATTGCGTTGGCAGTGGTCTATACGGTGTCAGTTTTATGTACCTTAAAACAGACATTAAAAATGACGGCATAGAAATTTTGGCATGATAAAAGTCCGAATTTTGGAAATGGAGAAAATATGAATTATTTAAGGATATGCAGATATTTGTATGCAAAGCGTTTTTGGAACGAGATAATTTTGTTGGTGCAGCTTGTCTTTATGCTTATTTTTGCATTCACTGTGTTAAATCCAATCGATGAGTTTTTACAGAAAAAACAAAAAATTGTAAATTCTTATGATATAGATTTTGATGAAGCGCTGCATTTTAATATGGGAAACTTTGTATATGAATATCAACAGCAGCATTACGGAGAAAATTCGCTGACTGATGATATATACGAAAAGATTATTGAGACAGAAGGCGTGGGGCTTGTTTTTCAAAGTGGTACGGAAACGATAAATTATAATACTAATAAAACAGATGATGCTGGTAATGCAGTTTATTCAAATGCGTTGTCATTTATGTATAATGATGAAATGGCACATAATGTAAATTTTAAACTCAAAAGCGGAAAGATAAGCTATGATGTTGATGGTGGTATACCTATTCTTGTCAGCGAAATACTTGAGAGAGAATTACCTGTTGGAACACAGACAGAGGTTTTTGATATGGATGGAAAGGCAGTAAAATGTGTTGTGACAGGTGTACTAAAAAAGAATGAGGCATTACCGTTAATAAACAGTTATGGGTCTTCTGAAAGCCTGGGTACGCTTGGAGTTATCCCTGAGAATAGCGGATGTAACAGATACATGGTAATGTATGATTTAAAAAAGGATATGGATTTTGAGGTAGACCTTGGTGCAAAGTTTATCGTACTTCCTGAAAGTGGATACGACAGGCAGAAACTAAAAGAAGGTCTTGAAGAGAGCGTAGGCGATTATGGATATGTAGAAGCGACAGATTTGATACTGAAAAATTCATTTATGAATATGTTGAGGGAAAATGCCAAATATATAATTGCATTTGTCATGATTGCTGCGATTGCAGTATTTGGGTATGGTGGCTATATGTATCTTATGATTGTTCAGCACCAAAAGGAATTTGGTATTTTTTATATCCTTGGAATGTCAAGAAAGAAAATGATATCAGTCATATTTTTCTCAGGACTGCTTTTGCTTGTTATAGCATTTTTGATTACATTCTTTTCAATAAATGTGGTTATGGAAAAGGTATTTGGTCTATATAATTATCAAACAGGAATATTCAGTTATATTTTCTGTGCGGTAATTATGGGGTTAATTTTGTTGACAAGTGTGTTTGTTGGCTTTGGACAGTCAAAAAAGCTCGCGGAGATAGCTGTTTACAATGGGAACGAGGGAGAATAGATTGATATGATAAAGATGGAAAAAATTAATAAGATATATAATCAGGGAAAGAGTTCACAGGTACATGCGTTAAAGGACGTAGATTTCAATGTAAATGCAGGGGATATGGTGGCAATTTCGGGACCTTCAGGTTCTGGAAAATCAACCCTTCTTCATATCCTTGCAGGAATAGACAGGCAGACGGATGGAAGCTATCTTTTTGATGGAAAGGATATATCCAAAATGTCTGACAGACAAAAAAGCAGGCTTAGAAATAGGGAGATAGGCATTGTTATGCAGGATTTTGGTTTGCTTGATGGGGAGACGGTAATCAGAAATGTGTGTCTGCCACAAATAATTGGAAATACTTATAATCGTGAGGTTAAGGCTGGTGCAAAGGAAATGTTAAGTCTGGTAGGCATGGAGAAATATCTTGACAAAAAAGTCAACCAGCTTTCAGGCGGTCAAAAACAGCGTGTGGCAATCGCGAGGGCACTTAATATGAATGCCAAGGTGATAATTGCCGATGAGCCGACAGGAGCTTTGGACTCAGAAAATACAGAGAGCCTTATGAGACTTTTGCAGAAATTAAATGAGACAGGGATTACAATGATAATAGTAACACATAATTCGGTGGTGGCAAAAATGTGTAAGAAAAGATATGTATTGACAGATGGCAAGCTTGTGGAGGAGGAAGCAAATTAATAACTCCCAAGCATTGAGTGTATGAAAGTTTTTGTAAAAAGCCATTAAGCGATAGGTCTTCTATGATAAGATAAATTCATAGAAGACTTATTTTTATTGCAGGCGGGAAAAGGCACAAAAAAAGTACTCTTGAAATTCGAGTACCGTGACTTTGGGATTAGAAATTAAATGTTAAATGTGCGAAATATAAATACGTCAAAATCGGCGTGACAGGATTCGAACCTGCGACTTCTACGTCCCGAACGTAGCGCTCTACCAAGCTGAGCCACACGCCGCTGGAAAGTATATTATCATAGTATTGGAAAAAAATCAACTATTTTTTCATTTTTTTTATGTATGTGTTATGAGCCATTTGTGATAATGCACAATACACAAGGACGTAGTATATAAAACATGTGGGATTAACCTTGACATTATAAAAAATAGAGAAAAATGCAAAAAACATATTGACATCTGAACATATATGAATATAATGAAAATATGAACAGATGAACAAACACTAATATGTAAAATTGTTGTTATGGATAATTGTGCAGCGCACTATATTCATAAGCAGTGTTTTGTGGATACATAATGATTGTTTGCGAAGAGAGGAGGAGTTAGATGGCAGACAACATCGGAGACCAGAGTGAGTTTCTGGCAGCACATGAGGATGTGGTGAAGCGGGTATTGGAGCAGCAGCCGGATGATGAGTACCTGTATGACCTTGCAGAGCTTTTTAAGGTATTCGGAGATTCAACGAGAATAAGAATACTGTATGCCCTGTTTGAGAGTGAGCTGTGTGTGAATGATATTGCGCAGCTTTTGAATCTTGGACAGTCGGCGGTCAGCCACCAGCTAAGGATTCTCAAGGATGCGAAGCTGGTCAGGTTCCGCAGGGAGGGTAAGATAATTTTCTACGCCCTTGACGATGAGCATGTTAGAAACATTCTCAGCATGGGAATGGAGCATGTAGAGGAATAAGCTATAACACATGTAATATATGTAATAATCCGGTATCGGATATTTTGAAAATTGTATACCGGATGATTACTATAAATATTAAATTTAAGAGGAGGATCTTATTATGAAGAAGACATACAATGTAGAGGTTGACTGCCCTAATTGTGCAGCTAAGATGGAGGAAGCGGTTAAGAATACTAAGGGAGTTAAGGACGCGTCATTAAGCTTTATGACACTTAAGCTCAAGGTTGAATTTGAGGATGGCGCAGATGTCGACGCGGTTATGAAGGAAGCTTACGCTAACTGCAAGAAGGTTGAAGATGACTGCGTGATTGAGCTTTAAGCTTGGCATGCCGGTTCCGGAGGCTTAAGCTGCAGAGCCGTCTTTAGTTATTAAATATGTAGAATGTCAACGCAGGCATTGATTTGAATATTTGCTGCCGGTGCATGGTGCCGGCAGCAGATTTACTATACGGCATTTGTTTTACGGATGAAGAGGGCATATAGATTTTATTTTAGCTCAGAAAAGAGGCTTTTATGAATAAAAAACAAAAAACTATGTTATACAGAATAATAATTGCCGCAGTACTTGTTGCAGCGGTAACTGTACTTGAGAAAATCCTTGAACTGAACGTGTGGATTGCAGCCGTACTCTATATGGTTCCGTATTTTGTTATAGGATATGATATACTGAAGAAGGCATGGAAGGGAATATTAAAGAGACAGGTCTTTGACGAGAATTTTCTTATGGCTGTTGCCACGGTGGGTGCGATTGCGCTTGGAGAGTTCCGAGAGGGCGTTGCGGTTATGCTTTTTTACCAGATAGGAGAGCTTTTCCAGAGCGCTGCAGTCGGAAAGAGCAGAAAGAACATTGCGGCACTTATGGACATCAGACCGGACTATGCGAATATTGTTGTTGATGGTCAGATTGAGAAGGTTGACCCGGATGAGGTTGAGATTGGAACCATAATAGTTGTAAATCCGGGTGAGAAGGTTCCTATTGATGGCATTATAATAGAGGGAAATACCTCACTCAATACAAGTGCACTCACAGGTGAGAGTGTTCCAAGGGATGCCGCATGCGGCGACGAGGTTATAAGCGGATGTATCAATCTCACAGGAACAATCCATATCCGCACAACAAAGGAATTTGGTGATTCCACAGTGTCGAAGATACTTGACCTTGTTGAGAATTCCAGTCTTAAGAAGTCAAGGTCAGAGAACTTTATAACGAAGTTTGCCAAGTATTACACTCCTGCGGTATGCTACAGTGCGCTTGCTCTTGCTCTCATACCACCGATTTTTAACATGATAATGGGTAATCCGGCTGCATGGCAGACATGGATTATAAGAGCGCTCACATTCCTTGTTATAAGCTGCCCGTGTGCACTTGTAATCTCCATTCCGCTCAGCTTCTTTGGCGGAATCGGCTGTGCCTCGACAAACGGTATCCTTGTCAAGGGTTCTAACTATCTTGAGGCTCTTGCAGCCACGAAGTACATTGTATTTGATAAGACCGGAACACTCACTAAGGGTGTGTTCGAGGTCACCGGAAATTATCCGGAAAACGGTTTTTCACAGGATGAGCTTTTATACTATGCTGCATACGCTGAGAGCGGTTCAAGCCATCCTATAAGCCTCAGCCTTAAAAAGGCTTATGCGGATAAGCTTGAGCTTGAGCGTGTGAGCGGCATCGAGGAGGTTGCAGGCCATGGTGTAAAGGCAGTGGTTGATGGAAAGAAGGTTGCTGCAGGTAATGTCAAGCTTATGAACAAGGTCGGTGCCACTGTCACATCGGAGCATGATGACGGAACAGCGGTGTATGTTGCGATAGATGACATGTATGCCGGCTGTATTACCATATCTGATGTTGTCAAGCCGACATCAAAGGAGGCTATAGCCGGTCTTAAGGCGGGCGGCATAAAGACCGTAATGCTCACGGGAGACACAGCCAGGACCGCACAGCGTGTGGGTACAGAGCTTGGTCTTGATGAGATACACAGTGAGCTTCTTCCGGCAGACAAGGTAGCACAGGTTGAGAGACTTCTTGGCGAGAAGGGTGCGAAGGAGAATCTTGCATTCGTCGGTGACGGTATCAATGATGCACCGGTTCTTTCAAGAGCTGATATCGGTGTTGCGATGGGTGCCCTTGGCTCAGACGCAGCCATTGAGGCTGCGGACGTTGTCCTCATGGATGATGACCCTGCAAAGCTTGCGCTTGCCATGAGAATCTCAACAAGAACCCTCACAATTGTGCGACAGAACATCGTATTTGCCCTTGCGGTCAAGCTGGTATGCCTTTTACTCGGCGCAATCGGAATTGCCAACATGTGGGTTGCCATCTTCGCCGATGTCGGTGTCATGGTGCTTGCGGTTCTCAATGCTACGCGCGCCCTCAAGATTAAATAGTGGGACACCGGTGTCAGACCCCTGTCCCAGCCAGCCTGGGACAGGGGTCTGACACCAAGTGTCCCAGGAATATTTTTGGAAAAAAGAGAATACCTGCTTTTGGCTGGTGCATATGCTATATAATGACTTAGCTAAAAAGGATATAGTGCCATGGGGACACAAAGCGAAAGCCCCGGAGCGCCATCTCCGGGGCTTTCTTTAGGCTGGTACACAGAATAAAGTGAAAAGAAAATAATTAGTAAAGACGTATGTAGGTCAAGTTACACACGTCTTTTTATTATGCAAAAATTTATAAGGAGGAAATGTATGAATAAGAAAAGAAACTGTACTACTAAGGTCATAGTCATTCTGCATGGAGTACATCTATCTTCTTGAGGGAACCAAGACTGTGAATGCGGATGACACAAGGCAGGTGGCATTCTTTGGAACAGGTGGAAACCAGACCTATGACCTTTTTGTAAATTATCATCAATCTTAAGGACTTTATCTAAAACAATATTCATAACAATTAAACGTCTTTAAAGCATAATGGATGTAGTTAAATTAAATTGTTTCTTAATCAAATTTTAATCTTTCTCCCCTTTTAGATTAATTTTCTAAGCTTATATTATAACCATCGGCAGGAGATAATGAATCAGAAATCAAAAACGCTATATAAAACAGCGTGCTCTGATGAGATTATACTTGTCAAGCTTCAATCAATAAGGATATAATAAAAAGAGAAAACGGAGGAAAATAATTATGGAACTTAGCAGTGAAGAGAAATTTGACAGGGCGATGAAGCTATCACAGAGGACAGGGGTTAGCCTTGAGGATGCCAAGGCGGCGTTAAATGCATGCGATTTTGATATGCTTGACGCGGTTGTATATTTAGAGCAGCTTGGCAAGACGGGCGCACCACAGTATTCAAGTTACACTACGGAGCAGAATACAGGTGCCGAGAGAACAGCGGCGTATGATGAAGTTGAAGTGAAGGTGAAGAGGGTTACCTTCGGTGATTTGCTCGCAAAGTTTTTCAAGTGGGTAGGAAAGGTTATCAAGATTGGCAATGAGAATTTCTTTGATGTGACCAGGAATGGTGATGAGATAATCAAAATGCCTATCACGGTATGCGTGCTTTTGCTTTTACTTGCATTCTGGGTATGTGTTCCGCTTCTGATTGTCGGATTGTTCTTCTCATTCAGATATGGCTTTTCAGGTCCTGTATTTAGGAGGGATGACGTGTTCAATAAGGCGATGGACAAGGCTTCTGATGTCACAGAGAACATCAAGAAGGAGTTCAACGAGTAATTGCTAATCAGCATATAAAGTGATTGATGTGATGTAGGGGTCAAAACATGCTGTTTTAATGTATTAGTGTATAAAGTATTATATTTCAGAGCATGTTTTGACCTTGCTATGTTTGATGTAAAAATATAAAAACTAATATGGGTAATTGAAATGTGCAGTGTGTCAGCAAAGCTGTACAGCTGCTATGTGGCAGATTTGCATTTTACAATTACCAAAAAAGAGGGATGTATGGCTGCTGTATTGATTGTCGAGGATGAAGAGAAGATTGCGAGATTTATTGAGCTGGAGCTTAAGCATGAGGGCTATGATGTAGGCAAGGCTGTTGATGGGAGAACCGGTCTTGCCATGGCGGAGAGCGGAAAATACGATTTAATGCTGCTTGATGTCATGCTCCCTGAGCTAAACGGAATGGAGCTTCTAAGAAGGCTCAGGAGGTCAAGCAATATGCCTGTCATCATGGTGACGGCGAGGGATGCGGTCATGGATAAGGTTTCGGGGCTTGACCTTGGAGCCGATGATTACATAACGAAGCCGTTCGCCATCGAGGAGCTTCTTGCAAGAATAAGGGTTGCGTTGAAAAAATCATCAGATATGGCAGTAATACATCCGAAATCCGATGTACTTTCATGCGGGAGAGTCAGTCTTGACAAGGCAAGACATGAGGTCAGGGTTGACACAGTGCTTGTGGAATTGACTCACAGGGAGTTCTCACTTCTTGAGTATCTGCTTGAGAATAAGAATATAGTTATGAGCAGGGACACATTGCTTGAGAAGGTATGCGGATATGATTACTCAGGGGAGACTAATGTTATAGATGTATATGTGCGTTATATCCGCACCAAGATAGATGATGCATTCGGAATTAAGCTTATATCAACGGTCAGAGGAGTGGGTTATGTCATCAAAGATGAACAGTGAGTATAGCGCAGCAGATGAAAATAAAGCTCAGACAGAGGCAAAGGGACAGCCTAACAGCGCGAAGAAGATGTATTCGATTGCAAGGCGTATCAATGCTTCATTTGTCGGCAGATTTGTGTGGCACATCCTGAAAATGGATGTGCTTATCTGCGTTGTGGCGGTTGTGTTTGGACTTTTTATAGCTGAAAAGACGGCATTCGGGGTATTTAAAGTGGGAACGCAGCGCATCGTGGAATGGAATACAGGAAGCGATTTTTTTAAGTATAATATGACGGATGAGAACGGAAATACACAGTCGCTCAGTATAAGCAGCAATGAGGCGCGTGTTGTAATTATTGTTGGTGCGGCGATTCTGGTGACGCAGTTTTTTTCGGTGCTTGTAATGTCGGCGAATATGAAAAATAATATAAATGACAAGCTCCTGCCAATCAGGGAGATGGCGAAAAAGACGGAAAAGCTGACGAACATGGCTTATGACCAGCGTAATTTTAAAAGCCTTGAGGCTGCGATAGAGAATGTCAACACAGCGTCCCTTGACACTAAAATCAACACGGATAATAAGGAACTTCAGGGCATTGAAAATGCACTCAATCATCTGCTTGACAGGATGAGGGAGACCTACAGACAGCAGTCGCGTTTTGTGTCGGATGCCTCGCATGAGCTAAGGACTCCGATAGCTGTTATAAGGGGCTATGCGGATATGCTTGACCGCTGGGGCAAGGAGGATGAGAGCATTCTTGATGAATCTATCGAGGCGATTAAAAATGAGTCGGAGCACATGCAGAAGCTTGTGGAGCAGCTCCTTTTCCTTGCCAGGGGCGATAGCGGAAGAAACAGCCTGCAGATTGAGAATATACAGCTTGATGAACTCATGGGGGAGGTCTTTGAGGAGTCAAAGATGATTGACACGGAGCATGAGTATGAATTCATTGGGGAGCAGGCGCAGATGAGCGGCGATGTATTAATGATAAAGCAGTGTGCAAGAATACTTATAGACAATGCGGCTAAGTATACACAGAAGGGCGATACCATAACCATACGCACAGGAAAGAAGCCGGAGGGGGTATTTTTCAGTGTGCAGGACAATGGTATAGGCATGCATGAGGCGGATGTTGAACATATTTTTGAGCGTTTTTATCGTTCTGATGAAGCACGGGAACATAAGACGGGCGGAACAGGGCTGGGGCTTTCCATTGCAAAGTGGATAGTCGACAGACACAATGGATACTTTAATATCTTGACCAGGCCTGATATTGGTACTAGAATAACAGTTGTGTTTGTGGAAGCGGAACAGCTTGTAAAATAAAAATCAGTGAAATGGAGAATAACCATGAATTATAATGAGGCAATGGAAAAGCTTAAGAAGTATGGGCAGGAGCATGTACTTAAATATTATGCTGAACTTCCGGATGAGCAGAGAAATACGCTCATTGAACAGATAGACAGAACGGACTTTACGGTGATTGGACAGGCGGCGGAGACGGGAAAACGCGGCACAATTGCACCTATCAAGGCTATGACAATACCTGAGATAGATATGGGGAGGGAAAGATTTGAGCGTATCGGAATGGAGGCAGTCAAGGCGGGTAAGCTTGGTGCTGTCCTTCTTGCGGGAGGAATGGGTACAAGGCTTGGCTCTGATGCACCCAAGGGAATGTACGATATCGGAATCAGCAAGCCGGTGTATATTTTCCAGAGACTTATAGAAAATCTTATGAAGGTTGTGGAGAAGGCGGGTAATTATATCCAGCTTTTTGTTATGACCAGCGAAAAGAACCATGATGCGACGGTCGGATTTTTCAAGGAGCATGACTATTTCGGTTATGATAAGGACTATATTGCTTTTTTCAAGCAGGACATGGCTCCGGCTGCCGACTTTGACGGAAAAGTATACATGGAGGCGAAGGACAGCATAGCCACATCGCCTAACGGCAACGGTGGCTGGTTCCTCTCAATGAAGAAGAGCGGGCTTCTTGAGCTTGTGGAGAAAAGGGGCATAGAGTGGCTCAACGTGTTCGCGGTTGATAATGTGTTGCAGAGCATAGCAGATCCGGTTTTTGCCGGGGCTGTGCTTGAGGGTGGATATTCGGTTGGCTCTAAGGTTATAAGAAAGGTTAACCCACAGGAGAAGGTAGGTGTTATGTGCACCGAGGACGGCAGACCTTCGATAGTGGAGTATATTGAGCTGACAGAGGATATGCTCACACAGAGGGATGAGAACGGTGAGTATGCATATAACTTCGGTGTAATCCTCAACTATCTGTTCAAGGTTGACAAGCTTGTGAACCTTTTGGAGAGAAAGCTTCCTTATCATAAGTCGGCAAAGAAGATACCATATATCAACGAAGCCGGTGAGCTTGTCAAGCCGGAGGAGCCGAACGGCTATAAGTATGAGCAGTTCATTCTCGACATGATACAGATGCTTGACAGCTGTCTGCCTTTTGAGGTGGTGCGCGGGAAGGAGTTCGCACCGATTAAGAATAAGACCGGGGTCGATTCGGTTGAATCGGCGAGAGAGCTGCTTAGGAAAAATGGTATTGAGCTGTAAATTAAAGATTTCGTGACAAATACCGCTGTTTCGTGACAGCGGTATTGTTATAAGCATATACTGTATGGGGGAATGCAGTTGGGACACTGGTGTCAGACCCCTGTCCCGGAACTTGGGACAGGGGTCTGACACCAGTGTCCCAAGCAGCCACCACCCATGTTCCAGCCGCCTATGCTCTATCGGCAAAATTAGTTATAACTTATAAACTCCGCATACACACACTGTTCATCTTCCGGAAGCTCTGTGGAGCCTGCCGTATTATGCGATGGAAGATATGCGTACATTCCGTGCATTGCACCGGTGAAGCGCTTGCCCTTTTTAAGTCCTTCATCGCAGAGATAATATACGTTCTCAAGCGTACATACATGGGTGAAAGATGTGTCTTTTTCAGAGGCTATATTATCAGCTATATCGTCCGAGGCTGCATTGCTGCCAGTAAAATCACTCATATTGGAGGCATCCGTTATCCGGTATGAAAAATCTCTTCTGAGATAGCGGGTGTCTATCTTAAATTCGATGATTGAGCCGGAAGAGAGTGCGTCAAGGCTTGAGGCAGTGATAACAGGTGCGTCATGAGCTGAGGCAGTGACAGCCGGTGCTGTACCAAGTTCAATGCATGCGGTCTCGGTGGTTGTGGTGTCGATATGTTCGCTCACCTTGAGAAGCAGTCTGCCGTTATTGTTCACAACATTGAAGGTGAGATATGTATTTTCATCATAATAGCAGGTGACGCCGGCTTCACCACCGGTATAGTGCAGTACATCGCTGTCAAGGCTCAGCGCTGCCGTGATGGTAAAGCAGAATTTTTCCTGCGGACGGACAAGGATATTTCTTGAGTACATTGTGGAGAGCGGTGTGCGTCCTGCACGCAGCAGAAGCGTGCTGCAGCCTGCATGTATGCTGCAATCTGCATGTGTGTCGATATCTGCCATTGTGCTGATAGAATTACCGATAGGATTACCACCTATATAATTAATAGTATCAATGCCTTTGGAAATCAATTTATAAGCATCTGGCTCCGGCACACGCACCCATGACCACACAGGAGACAGGTTATCGCCTGAACCGAAGCTGTCATAGGCGGCAGGCGCAAAAGCATGCTCCGGAAGATTTGGCTTTTTAGCGAGGGTGCTTGGTCCTTCGAGATTATTAACCATAGGCCAGCCGTCTGCCGTCCATGTTATTCTGTCAAGCGCAGTCTCACGGCCGAGAAGACTGTATTTACCCTCGACCTGCCTGCCGCACAGGTAAGGGATGAACCATTCTCCGTTCGGTGTTTTTACCGGTTTGCCGTGTCCACAGCGCTGTATGCCTGCCTTTGGGTTATTCTGTCTCATTATAGGGTTGAAAGGGCATGGCTCATATACCCCGAACAGGCTGCGGCTTCGCGCCACGGTTATGCGGTGGCCTTCCCCGGTGCCACCTTCGGCCTGAAAAAGATAGTACCAACCGTCCTTTTTCAGAAGGTGTGAACCCTCCGGTGCACGCTTCTGGCTTCCGTAATACAGAAGTGCTGCAGGGCTTAGCTGTCTTGTGCCGTCGCTGCTTATCTCGAATATTCTGGCACCGCGGTTTAACAGCATATATCTCCTGCCATCATCGTCGGTGAATATTGATGGGTCGATACCATCTTCATCAATGAATGAAGGCTTGCAGTAAGGTCCCTCAGGCTTATCTGAGGATACAACCATCTGCCGCCTGTATACCGTGCCTGTGTCATTTAACCTGTAGGTGGCAGTGATATAGAATCTGCCATTATAGTACGATATATCGGGTGCCCAGTAGCCGCGGCCGCCCTCAAGCTCATTTATATACGCCCATTCGGGATTGGTTATGGCATGTCCTATTATTTCCCAGTGTATTAAATCCTTTGAATGGGATATTGGAATACATGGAAAATATATGAATGAGGAGTTGACCATATAGAAATCATCGCCAACGCATACAATAGAAGGGTCGGGGTGCATGCCTGTGCGTATCGGGTTTCTGTACATGCCGTCAATATCACCGTATAATTCTTTAAAATAAGAGATAACCTTCTTTGCTCCGCTTTCTATCGCAATATCATAAGGAGTGATAAGATTTCTATCTCCTGAAAGTCCGGAAAACCCCAGCCGTTCTACTATATATTTTACAAGCTCAACATTATCTGTTGGGACGGCATAAAAGAGAACAGTTCTGTTATCATCATCAGTTTCATTGAAGCTTGCACGAGAATATTCTACAATATATTTAAAAATCTCGGTATTTCCTGTTGAAGCCGCCAGATTAGGAAGTGTGATACCGTTATACAGCTCGTCTATACAGGAGGGATTTTCAAGCTGTATTTTTTTTACTGCTTCGAGATTGCCCGAGATTATTGCTTCCGCCATTGTCATATTGAGTACCTTCTTTCTATATATTTTGTGTATAACAGATGTTAACACAATTATAAATTATGCAGAAAAAAATAAAAGAGAAAATTTTGTTATAAATATCGTTAATTTTCTGTAATGTAAGCAAATTATAAAATATAAATAAATATTGCAAAAGATATAGCTTTGTTGAGTGAAAAATATGGAAATATTTTTGTCTATATGTTAAAATGAATTTAATATTGCAAATAATATTTATATTCAATCATTAAATGTATGGAAAAGGTAGATTTTAAGTGGTACTAGAGCGGAAAAGAGGATTGGATAATGGATACAGAAGTATTGGAAAAGAAAATTGAGGCTTTAGAGCATGCTCAGGCGGAGAGCACAATGAAGCCTGACCTTGAGAGACGTTTTCTGGAGGTGCTCTGCCGTGATTATACAGCGGTATACCATGTGGGGCTTAAGGATGACTTCGTGGAACCGCTGACAGTGTCATCTGTTGCAAATGCGGCAAAGATACCCCAGATGCTGCAGAGAATAAGAAGCAGTTATACGGAGATAATCAGACTGTACTGCGACAAATATGTAGCTCCGGCAAACAGCAAGGAATTTTTGCGGGTGATGCAGAGGGAGAGCCTGTTGGAGGAGCTGTCAAAAAAGGGCAGGGTCGTTTACAGATACGAGAGTGTGCCGAATGCAGCCGGGCAGCGTTTCTTTGAGGTGCAGATTGTGTGCATTGACGAGAGGGAGTTTGACGGCAATGTCATATTGGCGTTTCATCATATAGATGATATTATGACGATAGAACAGAAATATCAATGGGAGCTGGAAAAGCTGGCATATCTTGATTCACTCACAGGGCTTGAAAACCGTGCGGCTTTTACAAGGGAGCTTAACGCATTTGAAAATAAACCCAATGCGGCGTGCATAGTGGCAGATGTCAATAATCTTAAGCTGTGCAATGACAGATATGGCCATATAGAGGGTGACAGAGCAATTAAGGATGCGGGAGAATGCCTGAGCAGGGCATTTGAAGGTATGGGAAAATGTTACAGAATAGGCGGAGATGAATTCTGTGTGCTTATCGAGGCGGGAGAACAGACGAAGATTCTTGCATCGCTTGGACAGTTTGAAGGTCTTATTGAAGAAAAAAACCAGAACCGTGTTATGCCTATATCGGTTGCATGCGGATATGGGGTGCGTGAAAAGCAGGGTGAGAGCATGGAACAGCTTTTCAATCGCAGCGATGAGATGATGTATGATGTGAAATACAGGATGAAAAGGGAATTTCCTGTGTATTGTGAGGAGAGAATCAGGAATTATCTCAATGTGCTCAACATTGTATCAAAGTCAACGGATTCGTATCTGTATCTGTGGGATATAACAAGAGATCAGAACTGGGTTTTTGGCGATATAGATGAGAGCTATGCACTGAGGCAGGACGGTAAGGCTATGAGCACGATAGCTGATATGGAAAAGATTGTCTATCCCGCAGACAGGCAGGCACTGCATGAGGATCTGCAGAAGATAATAGATGGAAAAAAGCAGACACACAATATGAATTACCGTTGGATTAACCGAAACGGTGAGGCTGTATGGATCAGCTGCAGGGGAACGGTAATCAATGATGACAAGGGTAAGCCTTTTGTCATGATAGGAATGGTGTCCGACAAGAAGCTGAGATTTTTCTATAATCCTCTCACCAAGTTGTTTAATAAGAATAAGATGCTTATAGACCTTAAAAAGGATTTCTATGGAAAAAATTCAGGCTATTTTATGATGATAGGCGTAGATAATCTTGCCAACATCAATCTTAAACATGGCAGGCATTATGGGGATGAAGTGATTAGAAGATGTGCAGAGGTTTTTGAAAAAAGAGTTTCCCTTCATAGAATATGGCATGTGGAAAATAATTGCTTTGCGATGTACCTTGATGCTGACAATGAAAATGAAGTGAAAAAGATCTTCAACGGATTTTTGAAGGAAATGTCTGATACCTGCACCCTCTCGGCAGGGGTTGTGCCTAACAACACGGATATGTTCGGCACGGAGGAGGATATGTATTCATGCGTGGAGATGACCTTTGAGAAGGCGAAGGCTTCGGGAATCGGTTCAGTGTCATTCTTCTCACAGCAGGATTTAGAGCAGAGAGTAAAATCACTTCAGTTTCTTGATGAATTACAGATTAGTGTAAAGAATGGCTGTGAGGGCTTTTACCTATGTTATCAGCCGCAGGTTAAGACAGGAAACTATCAGGTATACGGAGCGGAGGCACTGCTTCGCTATCATTCGGAGAAGAGAGGACAGGTATATCCGGACGAATTTATACCGCTTCTGGAGCAGTCTAAGCTTATCAATGTCGTGGGAATGTGGGTTCTTGCAACCGCACTTGAGCAGTGTAAGGAATGGAGAAGGTTCGACAAGGATTTCAGCATGAGCGTCAATGTTTCGGCCGTGCAGCTTAAGGAGAAGGATATTGCCGAAAGGGTTCTCAATATTGTGAGGGAATCCGGTCTGCCGGGAAGTGCTTTGACCATTGAGATTACGGAGTCCATACAGCTTCAGGGCAATGACAATTTTATGGATATTTTTAATCGCTGGCGTGATGCGGGAATTGAGATATCCATAGATGATTTCGGAACCGGTTATGCAAGCATGGGCTATCTTAAGAAGCTCAATGTAAATGAGATTAAGATTGACAGGATGTTCGTAAGAGGTGTCGAGGAGGCAACCTATAATTACAGGCTTATAAGCAATATGATTGAGTTTGCCAAGAATAATTCAATCCGTATATGCTGCGAGGGAGTGGAGAGTGTGCAGGAGCTTACGGTGCTGGAGGGATTGTCACCGAACCTTATACAGGGCTATCTGTTCTCGAAGCCATGCGAGAAGGATAAGTTTGAAAATCTGTTCCTCAATAGTCACACAAGTGAATACGAGGAACATGAGAAATTTGTCCGGAAGCTCTATGAGTTCAAGGACAGAATGCAGGTTATCTATTTCAATACCAAGGATATTCTTAGAAAGACGGAGCTTGGACTATGGATTATACGAATAAATGAAAAAGAGAATTACTGTGAGCTGCATACCGATGAGACGATGGAGAAGGTAATAGCTGTTGACAGGAAATACACACCGCAGGAGTGTTATCACTACTGGTATGACAGAATAGATGAACGCTTCAAGGACTATGTCGATGAGAATGTGAAGAAGATGATAGAGTCTGACAAGATTGTACAGCTTCATTATCGATGGCAGCACCCGAAGCTTGGCAGGATAATGGTGCGCTGCTGCGGAAGACGTGTCGAGGATTCGGACGGTATGATTACACTTGAGGGCTATCACAGAATGATAAGCAATGTTGAGAATGCAGTGAAGGATATGTAGAATATTTAACAGACAGATGGAGGATATTATGGTAAAGCATGTTATTTTATGGAAGCTTAAGGAAATGGACGAAAAAGAGACTGAGAGCGTAAAGGCAGGAATCAAGGAGGGACTTGAAGGTCTTGCCGGAAGGATACCGGGTCTTGTGGAGATACATGTACATACCAATGGTCTTGCAGGCTCCAATGCTGACGTCATGCTGGATTCGACCTTTACCGATGAGGAGGCGCTTAAGGCTTATGCCGTGAATCCTGCGCATGTTGCGGTTGCGGACGGCAGGGTAAGACCGTATACTGCGGTGAGGACATGCCTTGATTTTACTATATAGCATGATTGTAATTTCTATTTGACAAAATAATAGAAAAAATATATCATGAGGTTTAATGATTTTTGGAGGAAACAGAAAATGCAGCAGGAAGCTTATAATCACAAAACAATTGAAAAAAAATGGCAGAAATATTGGGATGAACACCAGACCTTTAAGACTGATGTGTGGGATTTTTCCAAGCCTAAGTACTATGTGCTTGATATGTTCCCTTACCCTTCAGGCGTAGGTCTTCATGCAGGACATCCGGAAGGATATACGGCAACAGATATTATGTCAAGAATGAAAAGAATGCAGGGCTACAATGTGCTTCACCCGATGGGCTATGATTCCTTCGGACTCCCGGCAGAACAGTATGCCGTATCTACAGGGCATCATCCTAATGGTTTTACCGAGAGCAATATTGAGACATTCTCAAAGCAGCTTAAAGAGTTAGGCTTTGACTATGACTGGACAAAGATGCTTGCGACAAGTGACCCTAAGTTCTATAAGTGGACACAGTGGATTTTTAAACAGCTCTATCTTGCAGGCTATGCCAAGCTTGTTGACATGCCGGTTAACTGGTGTGAGGAGCTGGGAACAGTTCTTTCCAATGACGAGGTAATTGACGGCAAGTCTGAGAGAGGCGGTTATCCTGTAGTAAGAAAGAACATGAAGCAGTGGGTAATCGACCAGCCGGCATTCGCAGAGAAGCTTCTTGAGGGTCTTAATGAGATAGACTGGCCTGAGTCGACTAAGGATATGCAGAGACACTGGATTGGCAAGTCAGAGGGCGTTGAGGTTGATTTTAAGATTGCAGGCGGCGGAGAGTTCTCTATCTACACGACCTGTATAGAGACAATCTACGGCATCACATTCATGGTTCTTGCACCGGACGGACAGCTTGTCAGGGAACTCATGCCAAGAATAGAGAATAAAGAAGAGGTTGAAGCATACATCGCAGAGACACTCAAGAAAAACGATATGGATCGTACTGAGCTTAACAAGACCAAGTCCGGCTGTAAGCTCAAGGGAATATATGCGGTTAACCCTGTAAATGGCAGGGAGGTTCCTGTATTTATAGGAGATTTCGTACTTGCAAGTTATGGAACAGGTGCTGTTATGGCGGTTCCTACACATGACCAGAGAGATTTTGAGTACGCTGTTGCACACGATATTCCGATGATTCAGGTAATTGATGGTGCAGATGTGAGTGAGCATGCTTTTGAGAAGGGGGATTACCTCGGAAAGGGTTGTAAGCTCATCAATTCGGAGGAGTTTACAGGTCTTACCGTTGAGGAGGCTAAGAAGGCTATCACAGATAAGCTTGTCGGAATGGGAATTGCCAGAAGAAAGGTCAACTATCATTTCAGGGAGTGGATTTTTGCAAGACAGAGATACTGGGGTGAGCCTGTACCTATTGTATATCTTGAGGACGGTTCGATACATGTGCTTGCAGATGATGAGCTTCCGCTTGTACTTCCTGAGCTTGAGGATTATAAGGGAAAGAACGGACAGGCACCTCTTGAGAACGCTGCAGAGTGGAAGCAGTACAATCACAATGGCTTAAAGGGCAGGAGAGAGACATCTACAATGCCGGGAAGTGCCGGTTCAAGCTGGTATTATATGAGATACATCGACCCGGATAACGATAAAGAGTTCGCTGATCAGGAGCTTTTAAAGCACTGGATGCCTGTTGATTTATACATCGGGGGACCGGAGCATGCTGTAGGTCATCTTATGTATTCAAGAATCTGGAACCGTTTCCTCTATGACAAGGGACTCTCACCTGTGAAGGAGCCGTTTAAGAAGCTTGTTCATCAGGGAATGATTCTTGGCTCTAACGGAATCAAGATGGGTAAGCGTTTCCCTGAGTTCGTTGTAAATCCTAGTGATATCGTGAGGGATTACGGTGCAGATACCTTAAGACTCTATGAGATGTTCATGGGACCACTTGAGGCTTCTAAGCCATGGAGCGCAACAGGTGTTGAGGGTGCTAAGCGTTTCATAGTGAGAGTATGGAATTTCTTTACTAATCCGGATAACATTTCGGATGCGAACAAGGATGAGCTTACAATGCTCTACCATCAGACTGTAAAGAAGGTTACGAACGACTTTGAGAACCTTGCTTTTAATACTGCCATCAGCCAGATGATGATATTCGTAAACCAGCTCTACAAGACAGGAACATGCCCGAAGGAGTATGCAGAAGGATTTATAAAGATGCTTTCATGTATCTGTCCTCATGTAGGTGAGGAGCTCTGGTCTGTATTAGGACATGACGATACAATTGCATACGAGGCATGGCCACAGTTCATAGAGGAGCTTACAGTTGAGGATGCCGTCGAGATTGCAGTTCAGATTAACGGTAAGACCAAGGGTGTTGTCAAGGTTTCCAAGGATGCCGATAAGGATACAGTTCTTGCGGCTGCTAAGGATGCAGTTAAGGAGAAGCTGACACCGAACATCGTCAAGGAAATCTATGTTCCGGGCAAGATTGTAAACATTGTATGTAAATAATTGATTACTTTGAATAATGCTGTGACAGTGCTGCCATGGCATTATTCTATATTGGAACATATAATTGCGGTAATCATTTTGCCGGTAAAAAGTTGTGCGGTGTTCCGGAGAAATTGCATGATATCCGGCTGTTACACACTGATTTTTGCAATTATACAGATTCCATATTAATGTGTAAGGAGAAATTGTATGCATTCACCACTTGAAATTGCAAGAAATTTTGTTGAGATTGGTATTCACAAGGTTAAGTTGTCAGCGTGGAAGATGCTGATACTTGGCTTTTTTGCTGGAATGTTCATAGGCTTTGCGGGAATTGCTTCGACAACAGCTTCCGCAACCATTGCCTCAGCTTCAGTTGCAAGACTTGTCAGCGCATGTGTATTTCCCGCCGGAATGGCTATGGTTCTTGTTGCCGGAAGTGAACTCTTTACCGGAAATAATCTGATTATAATAAGCGTTCTACAGAAAAAGACAACCGTAGCAGGCATGCTTAAGAACTGGTTCTTTGTATTTCTTGGGAACTTTATAGGAGCCGGTTTTGTTGCGGTTATGGTTGTATATTCCCATGTACCTGATTTGTACAACGGACTTCTTGCACAGAAGGTTGTTGCCGCGGCAATGTCGCGGATAAACCAGAGCTTTTCTGAGGCATTTATGAGAGGCGTATTGTGCAATATCCTTGTATGTATTGCCGTGTGGGCTGCGTTTGCCGCTAAGAGAGTGTCGGGAAAGCTGCTTATGAGCTTCTGGCCGGTAATGCTGTTCGTATTGTGCGGTTTTGAACACAGCATTGCGGACATCTATTTTGGCATAGCCGGAATAGCTGCCGCAGGCGAATACGGCATTGCTGCCGCAGGACTTAACTTCGGAAGCTTTCTCTTAAAAAATCTCCTTCCGGTCACACTTGGAAATATTGTCGGCGGAGCCGGAATCGTTGGAATAGGTTACTGGCTTGTGTACCTTCGTCATACTCCTCTTAGTCCGATGACGATTGAGGTGGAGCAGGAAGAGATAGATATTGCGGAGGAGTATTAATTGATAAGGGCGGTGCAATGACCGTTTGGAAATGAGGTTTGTATGACACAGTATTCTTTTTTACAGATAATAATGTTCTTTTTCGCATATTGCTTTTTGGGCTGGATATGGGAGACAAGTTATGTGTCAATCAGAGAGCATAAATTCGTAAATCGTGGTTTCCTTCATGGACCGCTCATACCGATATATGGTTTCGGTGCGATGGCTATACTTTTTGCGACGCTTCCTGTTAAGGATAATCTTTGGCTTGTATTTATATGTGGTATGTTTGGCGCTTCGGCACTTGAGCTTGTGACAGGCTGCACGATGGAGGCTATATTTCATGTAAGATATTGGGACTATACCAATATTCCTACTAACATAAAAGGTTACATCAGCCTGCCGACATCAATAGTGTGGGGATTATTTTCAATTCTTATGATAAAGTTCATACATAAGCCGATTGAACATGCTGTGCTCAGTCTCTCGCAGACTGCGACGGAAGTGCTGACAGTATTTCTTGTGATGTTCGGAAGCATGGATCTTGGAATATCTATCAGGGATGCTCTTGATTTAAAGGAGATATTGAAGCATATTTCCGAGATGGAAAGCGTGCAGCGTGCACAGAAGCGCATGGATGTCATTGCGGCTGTATTTGACAATGATGTTGAGAACTTTAAGGAAAAGGTTGCAAACAGGTTGTCCGGAATGGAGAAAGGCGAGTTCAGACGTATTAAGAGTCTCCTTGAACGTAACCCATCGGCTAGGTCTACAAGATATTCAGAGCTTTTCGACAGCTTTAAGACTACAATCAAGGAGCTTAAAAGACCGGGTAAAAATGAGAGTACAGACAATGAGTAACTAAGCGTTTTTGAGCATTTGCATGAAGAGGTCTAATTTTCCCTGCTGTTCAGGGTTCATATCATCCCTCAATATATTTATTATGGCATTGGTTTCATCCTGTGTGAAGCTGATGCCTTCTTTTTTTGCCTTGTTTGAAACGGCGAGGAGGAGCGGGAGCATTTCATCGCTGCCTTTTCCCTTAGCTATGTTGGCAAAATTGTTTATAAGAGCTGCCTTGCGTGGGTCGAGCCCCTCCGTGATGTGTGATGTGTTCATATTAAAACTCCTTTCATAGTCAATAAAAAATCATAAGAGCGATTCAAATTTACGGCACTGTGCGAGCTGTTCCGGTGACAAAAGTCCTGAGAGCATATCCAGCGGAGAAGGCTGATAAGGTGGTTTTGGCGGAGGACAGCTATCTGGCCGGTTGTGCGTATTTTCATACTGCTTACCATCGCCGGGGTTACAGGCACATGGAGGCTTTTGCGGCGGTTTGTCACCCGGAGTGTCATGCGGCCTGCTACAAGGATTATCGTCTGGAGCGCCATGAGGCTTGCCGCAAGGATTATCGCCGGGAGTAAATGGTGGCTTACCGGTAGGCTTGCCGCATGGAGCACCGGAAGGTTTATCAGGAGGCCTGCCGCCGGGTACACATGGAGGCTTACCGGGTGTCGGCGGGGGACATGGATTGGAATTGAGTGCAGCCTGAATTTTCTGTGCCTTTATCATGCCAAGCATCATATCAAGCTGCTTCTGTTCCTCCGGTGAGCAGTAGCCCTTAAGCTCTGAGAGCATATCATCCCCACACGGAGGCTTGAACATACATGCCGGAATGCGGTTGTGATTAAAGAAATCGAGTGTCATGTTAAATTCGATTATGCGCACCATGAGTCCGAACATTTTCTGCTGTGAAGGCTCTAAAAATGGAATGAGAGCCTTGAGAAGCTGCGTGCTTCTTCCGATGGTCCGCTCATCAAATTCAGTTTGTATTATTGACTGGTGCGGTGGTTTTGGTGGCATGGGCGTGGGTCCTTTTTATGTAGTGGGATGGGTTATCGATAAAATATATGCATATATAAAAAAAATATGCCACAAGGGGCTTGACAGGTTGGGGATTGGCGGTTTACTTTGCCCGGGAATAGTCATAATTATAATGGCGATTGTATTGGTAGTTAAGATTATAAAGAAAAGATGATGGAAAAGCCAACAATAAAGGAAAAGGGCAGGGAAATAACACCCCTGCCCTTTGCGTCTGCAGCCTTTTAGAAGCCGCATCCACCGCCGCAGAAAAGAAGAATAAGAATTAACCATATACAACTGTTGTTGCCGCAACCGCCGCCGCATCCGCAGTCATCTCCATTGCCGCAGCCGAAGACATTGGAAAGTGATGTTCCGTTGCCGTTGCCGCACAGGCAGGAGAGAAGAATTATCCAGATGATAATATTGCAGCTGTTGCAGCCTCCGTTGTTGGAACCTCCACATCCGCCGCCGCATCCACAGTTTGTTGCTGCTAAATCACTCACTATAGTTTCCTCCAAAATCTTTATACACTTCATAATATGCCGCGAATGGAAATGTGTTACCGGCTTTATGTATTTTTTTAATCAAAACATACCTTGTTTTTTTAATAATCATATTGTATGATACAAGAAGAAAAATGCAGGCATTAGAGCATTTGAGGTTAATCGGAAAATATAGTGCCGTGGTGAGCATGTGCAGATGGAGGACTTTATGGATAAGATTAAGATGACTACACCTCTTGTGGAGATGGACGGAGACGAGATGACAAGAGTACTTTGGAAGGTGATTAAGGATGAGCTTCTGCTTCCTTTTGTCGAGCTTAACACAGAGTATTATGATTTGGGTCTTGAGTACAGAAATGAGACAAATGATCAGGTCACAGTTGACGCAGCCATGGCAACTAAGAAATATGGTGTGGCCGTTAAGTGTGCAACCATCACACCTAACGCAGCCAGAATGACAGAGTATAACCTCAAGGAAATGTGGAAGAGTCCTAACGGAACAATCCGTTCAATACTTGACGGAACGGTTTTCCGCGCTCCGATTATAGTTAAGGGCATTGAACCGCTTGTCAAGATCTGGAAGAAGCCTATAACGATTGCCAGACATGCCTACGGCGATGTGTATAAGGCTGTTGAGATGAAGGTTCCGGGTGCAGGTAAGGCCGAGCTTGTCTATACAGACACAGAAGGAAATGAGAAGAGGGAGCTTATCCATGAGTTCAAGGGTGCCGGAGTTATTCAGGGCATGCATAACGTGGAGGCTTCCATAGAGAGCTTTGCGAGAAGCTGCTTTAATTATGCGCTTGATACGAAGCAGGATGTATGGTTTGCGACGAAGGATACCATATCTAAGAAGTATGACCACACCTTCAAGGATATTTTTGCGGAAATTTTTAAGAACGAATATGAAGAGAAGTTCAAGGAAGCAGGAATAGAGTATTTCTACACACTTATCGATGATGCTGTGGCAAGAGTTATACGTTCAGAGGGCGGATATATCTGGGCATGCAAGAACTATGACGGAGATGTCATGAGTGATATGGTTGCGACAGCGTTCGGTTCACTCTCAATGATGACATCAGTGCTTGTGTCTCCACAGGGCTACTATGAGTACGAGGCAGCACATGGCACCGTACAGCGTCATTATTATCGTTACCTCAAGGGTGAGCAGACATCCACCAACCCTATTGCTACAATCTTTGCATGGACAGGCGCTCTCAGAAAGAGAGGAGAGCTTGACGCAAATAAGGAGCTGATGCAGTTCGCAGATAAGCTTGAGAAGGCTACGATTGATACTGTTGAGGGAGGCCAGATGACAGGTGACCTTGCAATTATAACATCTATAAAGGACGCAAAGACTCTCAACAGCACAGATTTCATAAAGGCAATCCGTACTACGCTTGAGGCTATGCTCTAGGAAAAGGCAGCGGTGTACAGATTATGGTTAAGCTTATATTAAGCGATGTTGATGGAACGCTTTTAGCCAGGGGCGAAGGCGCTTTTGATGACAGTGTGTTTGAGGTTATTGACAGACTTTATGAGCGTGGAATACATTTTGCCGCAGCCAGCGGAAGGGGCTACAGCGACCTTCACAGGCTATTTGCACCTGTGAGGGACAAGATGGCTTTTGTGTGCAGTGACGGAGCCATGACAATAAGTGATGGTAAAATTCTTGATATTAATTCAATGAATAAAGATGATGTGACAGCGCTGGCTGAGGACATTACATGCTCTGAGGGATGTGAGTTCCTCCTGTATGGGCGTGAGAAGCTGTATATCAGCCCTAAGACGGAGAAATACAGAGGCTTTATTGTCAATAGATACCGGGACAGCATTTCATTCGTGGATAGTGTGAAGGATGTTGGAAAAATAGAGGACGATTTTCTCAAGCTGTCGGTGTATGCGATAAACGGAGTTGACTCCTGCAGCAGCTATTTTAAGGATAACTGGATGGATACATTTGAATTGGTCTATAATGCTAACAACTGGATGGAATTTGTTGCGAAGGGAATAAGCAAGGTGTCCGGTGTTGAAGCACTTTGCCGTAAGTATTCTATCGATATGGATGAGGTTATGGCATTCGGCGATGGCGGTAACGATATCAAGCTTCTTGGCACGGTGGCCTATGGCTATGCCATGGATTATGCACCGGAGACGGTGAAGTCAGCGGCGGGTTATGTAACCGATGATGTTATGGAGACAATACGCAGGCAGGTGCTTGCCTGATGTAATGGTGATTGTGATAGTGGTATATAGGCAGACAGTTTTTACAGGAAATTATCAATCTATACATAGGTCATCACGGTGATGAAAAAATTGAAATATAAATAGTTGTGGGGAAGCTGTTTTATGTCGGAACAGATTTATTACAAGGCAACCGGAATAAAGGAAAAGGTGATACAGGAAATTATCGCTCTTGCAAAGAAGTATCAGGTTGAGAAGGTCATACTATTCGGTTCGCGGGCGAGAGGTGATTTTAAAGAGCGCAGTGATGTGGATTTGGCGTTTCGCGGAGGAAAGAGCAGCCGTTTTATGTTGGATGTCGATGAGGAGACCTCCACTTTGCTGGAATTTGATATCATTGATTTGAACAAACCGGTAAGGGAGGAATTGTTGGAGTCAATCAAGCGAGAGGGAATTGTGTTGTATGAAAAAATATGACAATTTTAAAGCTACATTAAATAATTTGAAGGATATTTATGACTATAAAGAACCTTATGGAAATGTAGAGATAGCCGGAATGGTTGGTCTGTATGAAATATGTTTTGAGCAGGCATGGAAAGCGATGAAGGAGCTTCTTGAAAATTATGGATATGCTGACAGCGCTACAGGTTCTCCGAGGACTATACTTAAAACTGCGTATAAAGCAGGAATGATACAGGATGAGGAGCTGTGGCTGGATGCGCTTGCTTCGCGAAATAATGTTGCATATGCGTATAATGAAGCGGTTGCGATGGACATAATAAAGCAGACAAAAGACAAATACTATGCAATGTTTGTCAATCTGTCATATACGATTGAAGAAAATTGGATGTAATATTGAGCCATTGTAAAAAGTAAAATTGTCAAAAATAAAATATATTCAGGCTTGACATTATAACATTTTTGAAATATACTTCCATAGGTAAAGTGTTGACGAGAAGAGTACCGGGATAAGATTTTTCAGAGAGAGACACATTCGGTGCGAGTGCCTTAGAATACTGTTTCGGGAAGACCACCTCCGAGCGGCCTTAATACGGCACGGTGATTCCGTTATCATCACAAAGAGATATTCCTGTTGATATATGATGATATATTGTGCAGACTTTTGAATTATTATTGTATACGGAAAGATAGTTATTCAATCATTGCTTGCCGGATATATTGTATTCATATAGATTTCAATGAGAATAATAAGGGTGGAACCGCGGATATGTATATTCGCCCCTTATACAGATGGAAAGCCACTGTATAGGGGGCTTTTTGTATGTGTATATTGCTACGTCAAAGTGATAAAAAATTATAAGGAGATTTTTAAAATGGTAGATTTTAAAGCAGATGAGAGACTGAATACTCTCAATCATTCATGTGCACATGTTATGGCACAGGCTGTTAAGCACCTTTATCCTAACGCTAAGTTCTGGGTAGGACCTGTTGTAAAGGAAGGATTTTACTACGATATCGACCTTGGCGATGTGGCTGTAAATGATGAGATTATCGCAGCTATCGAGAAGGAGATGAAGAAGGTCTGCAAGGAAGGCAAGAAGATTTTCAGAAGAGAGGTTACTAAGGCTGAAGCTCTTGAGATGTTCAAGGATGATATGTATAAGCTTGACCTTATAAACGGACTTGAGGACGGCAACATCACAGTGTATGACCAGGGTGACTTCACAGACCTCTGCCGTGGACCTCATGTTGATAACACAAAGCTCTGCAAGAACTTCAAGCTTGTAAAGTACTCGGGCGTTTACTGGAAGGGTGACGCTAACAATCATGTTATGCAGAGAATTTACGGAGTATGTTTCCCGACAGCCGAGGAGCTTGAGGAGCACCTTAGGTTACTTGAGGAGGCTAAGGAGCGTGACCACAGAAAGATTGGCAAGGAAATGGAAATCTTTATGACTGATGACCTCATCGGACGTGGACTTCCTATGTTCTTACCAAAGGGCTACACAGTATGGCAGGAGCTTGAGAACTACATCAAGGCTAAGGAGAGAAAGCTTGGCTATCTTCACGTTATGACACCTTGTGTAGGTACAGTTAACCTTTATAAGACCTCTGGCCACTGGGATCATTATAAGGAGAATATGTTCCCTGCTATGGAGGTTGAGGGAGAGTCATTCGTACTTCGCCCTATGAACTGTCCTCATCATATGATGATTTATGCTAATAAGATGCATTCATACAAGGATTTACCTATGAGAATAGGTGAGATAGCACATGATTTCAGATTTGAGGCGAGCGGTACTCTTAAGGGAATCGAGAGAGGAAGACATTTCTGCCAGAATGACGCACATCTTTTCGTCACACCTGAGCAGATTGAGTCTGAGTTTTCTAAGGTTGTTGACCTTATATTTGACACATACAAGGATTTCGGAATCACAGATTACAGATGTGTTCTTTCACTCAGGGATCCTGAGGATAAGGTTAAGTACCACGATGACGATGAGATGTGGAACAATGCAGAGAATGCACTCAGAAAGGTATTAAATGACCTTGGAATCGAGTACACAGAGGAAATCGGTGAGGCTGCCTTCTATGGTCCTAAGCTTGATGTAAATGTTAAGCCGGCTGTAGGTAACGAGTACACACTTTCAACCTGCCAGCTTGATTTCTGTCTCCCGGCTAAGTTCAACTTAACTTATGTTGACAAGGATGGTCAGAAGAAGACTCCTGTTGTTCTTCACAGAGCAATCCTTGGTTCACTTGACAGATTCATGGCTTACATTCTTGAGGAGACTAAGGGTAATCTTCCATTGTGGCTTGCACCTGTTCAGGCAGTTATCCTTCCGGTTAAGAATGAGGACGAGGAGCTTAACGCTTATTCCCATGAGCTATATGATTATCTTGCTTCTAACGGAATCAGGGTTGAGATTGACGAGAGAAACGAGAAGCTTGGCTACAGAGTCCGTGAGGCACAGGTCAAGAAGACACCTTATCTTATCGTGCTTGGTAAGAACGAGGCTAATGACAAGACTGTAAGTTACAGACTTCACGGCGAGCAGAACTCCACTACAGTATCTAAGGATGAGTTCCTTGCGATGTTAAAGGATGAGATTGCGACAAAGAAGCTCAATCCGGCTGCAGCTAAATAGTATTTCGGATTTTAATATTTCGCATTTATGACTATAAGACTTCATGCGCAGTGATTTTTGGCTGTGTGTGAAGTCTTTTTTTGCAGAGCGGCATATTCACATGAAATGGATATAATCTGAAAATTATGTAATAATTGAAAATATAATAACCGGATGATATACTTAAGCTTAGAATAAAAGGTTATTATGGATAAGAAACGGAGTAAGTTTGAAAGTGAAACTTTCAAACAACTTATTGGTGGCAGTACTGCAAGCAGTGCTTGCAGTATGCAGGGGGATAAGTTTGAAAGAAAAACTTTCAAACTACTTATTGGTGGCATACTGCAAGCAATGCTTGCAGTATGCAGGGGGATAAAAATGATAGTTAATTATAAAATGATATTGCAGTATGACGGCACGCGGTACAATGGCTGGCAGAAGCAGGGAAATACTAAAAACACGATACAGGGAAAGATAGAAGAGATTCTTTTTAAGTATTTTGGACAGGAGATAGAGCTTCATGGTTCCGGGAGAACCGACGCGGGGGTTCACGCTGTCGGACAGGTGGCTAATTTTAAAGTAGAGTATCAGAAGGCTTCGATAGATAAAATATATGGAGCAGAAAATAATATAGGTGCTGATAAAGAGGCTGGCAGGCTGAAAGACAATGCTGTTGAAAAAATAAAGGATGAGCTCAACTCATTTCTTCCGGAGGATATCAGGATACTCACTCTCGAGCAGGCAGATAACCGCTTCCACGCAAGACTCAACGCAGTGGAAAAGGAATATCGCTACTATATAAGCCTTGACAGAAAGCGCGATGTGTTCGCAAGAAAGTATATGGCACAGCTTGAATATCCGGAGAAGCTGGATATAGAGAGAATGAGGTCTGCATCTGAAAAATTTATCGGGGAACATGATTTTCAGGGATTTTCGGACAACAAATCTAAAAAGAGCACGATAAGGCGGATTGACAGCATTGAGTTTAGATTGTGCAGTAAAAGTATAGATAATGCTGATTATATGGAAGAAGCCCATAATGGCAGTATATCCGCTGTGCAGGACGGCTGCCTTGAGATTATTTTCCGCGGCAGCGGCTTCCTGTACCACACAGTGAGACTCATTGTAGGAACGCTGTTGGCCATCGGCATGGGAGAGGCTTCCGCGGATGTGGCGGACGAGATTTTTGAGAGCTGCGATAGAAAGCGGGTTCCATATATGGCACCTGCGGAGGGATTGTTTTTATACAGGGTGGAATATTAGGAGGCATAAATATGGACAGCACAGGTTATGCAAAATTAGAAAAGAATCTTATAGATATTCTCAAGGAACAGCAGATGAAGCTGGGCTATTGCGATGAGGAGGTGAGACTGTATTATCCGTTGTCATCGCTCAACCATTTCTTTGGAACGGACGATAGCGCTGAGGCAATGCTTGACAGATTACAGTCGGAAAAACAGCCGGATGAGTTTAAGGAAAAGCTTGGAGCTGTGGAGGTGACACAGCATAATGGGCGCTTTTGTTTCCTTATTTCAAAGGAGGGTGGAAGATATGTGCATGAGAATATCACACCGGACAGCTTCCTTGGCGAGCTGATAGCCTATGTCGGAGGGCATGACTGCACAATGCAGGGAATATTTGATTTATTCCGTAAATATTCAAAAGATGTGGTCATTGGGAATGCTAAGGATGATGAGTTTGATTATGTTGTGTATTTTGAACATTCAGACGATGATACTTCCGATACAGCCGGTGATGAGTACTATTACTGCTTCAAGGACGAAGGCTGCCACATAATATATCATAGATTTTTGCCGGAGGATTACAGGGATCTGTTCTAGTGAAATTTTTTTAGGAAAACTGCGGTTACGGCAAAGCAGAAAGAAAAATAAGCTTGACAAATTACTCTGCTGTGATAAACTTTAATAGGTTGTTGGATATTCTGCCGGCAGGCATTGAGTATTCAGTACTGAGGTTTATCAATAGTATAAAGTAAAAGCTGTGAAGACGAAGATTATATTTTTATAATGCAGTAGATAGTTATTTTCCGACAGAGAGAGTGGGTCGTCGGCTGGAAGCCCGCTTCAGGTTCAGATAGCTGTTTAAGTTCCCGTTGGAGCTGCACTCTTGAAGGATTGCTTGTAGAGAGTGACGTATGTGCACGTTACGCATAAGTTGAGTGCCCGGTGTATTCCGGGAATCAGGGTGGTACCGCGAGTTTAAGCCTCGTCCCTCGTTTTTTGAGGGGCGGGGTTTTTTAGTGTATAAATTGTTTAAACATAACAGAAATAAGCAAGCAGGCTGATAAGCCGTATTGCGAATTTCTGTGTCAATCGCGTGAATGCGAAGCATGAAGCAATTGACATTTATACATGCACATTTTATTAAGAAGAAAAGGAGTAAATGACATGTTTAATGCAGATGATTTGAAGAAGAAATTCTTAAATGACATTGAGACTGCCAGATCTGAGAGCCAGCTCTCAGAGGTATGGAAGACCTACCTCAGTAAGAATGGTTCTGTTCAGGGACTTATGAACGGAATCAAGGAGGTTGCCAAGGAGGAGAAGAAGGCATACGGTCAGTTCGTAAACGATGTCAAGAACTGGGTTCAGGAAAAGTATGATGAGAAGAAGAAGGAAATAGAGACTCTTGAGCTGCAGCAGAAGTATGAGAGAGAGACAATTGATGTGACAGTTCCGGTAAAGACACGTCCTATGGGAAACCTTCATCCGCTCACGGCAGTTAAGTACGAGATGATAAATGTGTTTGCGGGAATGGGCTTTGAGATTTTTGAGGGACCTGAGATTGAGGATGATGACCATAACTTCACAAGACTTAATGTGCTTAAGGATCATCCGTCAAGAGATATGCAGGATACATTCTGGCTCACCGACGATCTGCTTCTCCGCACACATACATCACCGGGACAGATTCGTACGATGGATGCGAAGAAGCCTCCTATCAAGGTGCTTGTGCCTGGTAAGGTATTCCGTTCTGATTCTGATGCGACACATTCACCGATGTTCAGCCAGATGGAGGGACTCGTTGTCGATAAGCACATCACGCTCTGTGACCTTCAGGGTATGCTTGATGAGTTCGTAAAGAAGCTCTTCACAGGGGATGTAAAGACAAGACTTCGTCCTTCATATTTCCCATTTACGGAGCCTTCGGTTGAGGTCGATGTAAGCTGCTTCAAGTGCGGCGGCTGCGGCTGTTCACTCTGTAAGGGAACAGGCTGGATAGAGGTTCTCGGCGGTGGTATTGTAAATAAGAAGGTTCTTGAGAACTGCGGAATTGACTCGGAGGAGTATTCAGGACTTGCATTCGGTATTGGTATCGAGCGTATTGCGATGCTCAAGTATGGTATAAATCACATGGGTAAGCTTTTTGAGAATGACATTGATTTCTTAAAGCAGTTCAAGGCATAACAGTCGGAAATGGAGAATAGATATGAAAGTATTACTTAGTTGGTTAAAGGATTATGTAGATATAGATGTCACTCCACAGGAGCTTGAGAAGAAGTTCTTCGGTGCAGGCTTCGAGGTTGAGGGAGTTGAATATCTTGGTGAGAATATCGAGAAGGTTTATGTAGGACAGGTTACTTCTATAGAGAAGTATGAGGGAACACACCTTTACATCTGTCACATTGACTGCGGAGAGCAGGGACATGACCACCTTATTCTTACAGGTGCCGATAATGTATTTCAGGGTGCCAAGGTTCCGGCATGTATAGTCGGCGCCAAGCTTCCTAACGGAATGGAGATTACACCTAGAAAGATGAAGGACATGATGTCCTATGGTATGCTCTGTTCAGGCGGAGAGTTAGGTCTTGATAAGGACTGGTACAAGGGTGCCGATGTCAATGGTATTATGATTCTTGATGAGGATGCCCCTGTAGGAGAGGACATAAAGACCTATCTTGGACTTGATGATTATGTATTTGATATTTCCGTTACAGCCAACAGACCTGACTGCCAGTCTGTTCTTGGACTCGCGCGCGAGGTTGCCGCATTCCTTGGAAAGGAAATCAAGCTTCCTGATATGAGCTACACCTGTGATGAGGTGACTAAGCCGGAAATCAGCGTGACTGTTGAGAGTAAGGATATCTGTCCAAGATATTTAGGACATTATGTATATGATGTTCAGTATAAGGAATCTCCGCTCTGGATGAAGAGAAGACTTATTGCAGTCGGACACAATGCTATAAACGCGATGGTTGATATAACCAACTACGTTCTTGTTGAGATTGGACAGCCAATGCACGCATTCGACCTCAGCACACTGGAGGGCTCCTCGATTGTTGTCAGAAGAGCCGAGGATGGAGAGAAGCTTGTCACACTTGACGGCAAGGAGAGAGTGCTCACACATAACAATCTTCTCATCTGCGACAAGGTGAAGGCAGTCGGTCTTGCAGGCGTCATGGGCGGTCTTAATAGTGAGATTACCGAGAACACGAAGGAAGTTCTCTTTGAGTCTGCTAAGTTTATGAAGGATAACGTGAGAAAGACAGCCAGAGGACTTGGCTTACAGTCTGATGCTGCTTCACGTTATGAGAAGGGTATTGATGAGTATTCTGTTGAATGTGGTATGGCAAGAGCACTCAACCTTGTGACAGCACTTGGAGTAGCGAAGGTAAGCTCCACTCATTTTGATGTCACAGCAGGTGCTTCTACAGAGAAGAGAGTTATAAAGGTTCCTACAGCAAAGGTAAACTATGTACTGGGCATTGAGGTACCTGAGGAGGATATGGTAAGAATCCTTAAGAACCTTGCGTTCGAAGTTGAGTTATCGGACGGGGTTATGACACTTGCGGTTCCACGTTATCGTGAGGATATTGAGAATTATCAGGATATAGCTGAGGAGATTATAAGAGAGTATGGCTATGACAAGGTTGTTCCTACCTTCTTAGGGGAGGCTTTAGTAACCAACGGAGGACTCAATGCGGCCCAGAGCAAGGAGCTTTCGGTAAAGAACTTTCTCTGCACACAGGGCTATTATGAGATTCAGACTATTGCGATGACCTCCAAGGATGAATTCGATGAGTTCTTAATTCCTGCCGATGCGAAGGAGAGACAGGTCATAGAGATATTAAATCCTATCACCGAGAACCTGAGCATAATGAGAACTCTCATGGCACCGGCTATGGTAAGGGCTATTGAGAACAATATCAAGAACGGAAACACAGAGCTGCGTTTCTTCGAGCTTGCAAACGTATATATTCCTAAGTCACTTCCTCTCACGGAGGCACCTGATGAGGTTAAGACGTTATGCCTTGGTACTTCCGGCTCTGAGGAGGATTTCTTCACGATGAAGGAGACACTCGAGAATTTCGCTTCCTATAATAATATAAAGTTTACCTATAAGAGAGGAAATGTTCCTTATCTCCATCCGGGAAGAACGGCGCAGGTTTATTGTGATGGCACACTGATAGGTACATTCGGACAGTTGAGATATGATGTTGTCGATTCTATGGCGATTGCCAAGGATAAGAAGAATGACACGAAGATTTTTATTGCAGAGCTCAATTATGACGTCTTAAAGACAAAGTTCAAGGAGGAGATTACCTATACACCTGAGTCGACATTTGCAAAGACCGGCAGGGATATTGCAATGATAGTTGATAAGGAGGTTGAGTGCGGAGATATTATTGCCACCATCGAGAAGGCAGATTCGCTTGTAGCAGAGGTTGACCTTTTTGATATTTTCGAGAGCGAGAAGCTTGGATTTGGCAAGAAGAGTATGGCATTCAGAATTGTATTCGCATCAAATGAGGCAGATGTAACTGATGAGATGACGGACAAGGCTGTTGACAGTATTGTGAATACCCTCAAAGATGTATATGGCGCGCTTATGAGAAGCTGATTGCTCTGAATTGTGTGTATAAATGACCCGGACATATCGTATTTTGGATGTGTTCGGGTTTTTATAACCTTTGTGGGGGTGTGAACAATAGAAATTGCCACTGCGACCGGTAAATAGATATATAAAAGTAGTTCTAATTACCTATGCACCATACGGCAAATACTATAGATTTTAAAGGATTTTAAAGTTATAATAACAACATATAAATTGTATACACAGGAGTGGAAAAGATTTGAATTTACATGATTTTAGTTATGATCTGCCCCAGGAGCTTATAGCACAGGACCCTCTTGAGGACAGATCGTCATCAAGGCTTATGCTTCTTGACAAGAATACGGGGGCGATAGAGCATAAGGTATTTAAGGATATAATAGATTACCTGAACCCGGGAGACTGTCTTGTGCTTAACAACACTAAGGTTATTCCGGCAAGGCTTATGGGAGTCAGGGAGGGGACAGGTGCTTCCATAGAGGTACTTCTTCTTAAGCGCAGGGAGAACGATGTCTGGGAGGTGCTTGTTAAACCGGGAAAGAAGGCAAGACCTGGAGACAGGATTATATTTGGCGAGGGAAAGCTTACCGCTGAGGTGCTTGATGTGGTTGAGGATGGAAACAGGCTTATAAAGTTCTACTACGAGGGAGTGTTCGAGGCTGTACTTGATGAGCTGGGGCAGATGCCTTTGCCGCCATATATTACACATAAGCTTCAGGATAAGAACCGTTATCAGACCGTTTATGCAAAATATGAAGGTTCCGCGGCAGCACCGACAGCCGGACTTCATTTTACTAAAGAACTTCTTGACAGGCTTTCACAGAAAGGAATTATTGTTGCGAATGTAACGCTTCATGTAGGGCTTGGAACATTCAGACCGGTTAAGGTTGAGAATATACAGGAGCACCACATGCACTCTGAGCTGTTTGTTGTGACGGAGGAGGAAGCGGCTAAGATAAATGCGGCGCGTGCGGCAGGAGGAAGAATAATCTGCGTGGGCACAACAAGCCTTAGAACGCTTGAGTCAACCACGGATGAGAACGGAATTGTCCATGCGGACAGCAGGGAGACAGATATATTTATCTATCCGGGATATAAGTTTAGGGCGGCAGACTGCCTTATAACGAATTTTCATCTTCCGGAGTCGACGCTTTTGATGCTGGTATCGGCACTGGCAGGGCGTGACAATATCTTGAATGCATACAAAACAGCAGTGAATGAAAAATATAGATTTTTCAGCTTTGGTGACGCTATGTTTATACATGATTGATAGCTTTCTTATGGAAAAGAAAATACAAGGAGGAGAATATAATGTCGGAATTTCAGGAAAAGAGAAAGTCAAAAAGAATTGGAATAAATGTTAAGATTAAGCTGCAGAAGGTCAGCAACAATCTTATTGCATTTGGACTTAAGGAAGAAGAATTTGAAGTAAATGTAGTCAATATTTCTAAAGATGGTATGGCTTTCAGAACAAAGGAGAGACTTGCTCTTAATTCTTTTTATGATACTCAGGTTGTATTGTGGACAAAGGAGTCATTCGATACAGTTATTGAGATTGTGAGAATGGAGAACTTTGGCGAGGAAGAGACATTATATGGCTGCCGCTTTGTCGGAATAAGCGCTGCTGATCAGTTTAAAATAGATGTTTATCAGATAGTATCTGAGAACTGATAAGGCGTGGGGAGAGAATAATTATGGTGGAATGTGTTAATCTCAGGAAAAAATATATGACTGTGACGGCTGTGGAGGATATTTCGCTTAATATTCAGGCGGGAAAGATGTACGCGCTGTTAGGTCCTAACGGAAGCGGTAAGACCACACTCATGAAGATGATTGCGGGGCTCACGAGACAGACATCGGGCACGCTTCTGTATGAGGGACAGCCGATTGGCGTGGAGTCTAAGAAACATATCGCTTATATGCCTACGGAGAGCTATTTCTATTCCTATATGAATTGTCTTGATATCGGCAAATATTACAGTGACTTTTTTGAGGATTTTTCAATGGAGAAGTACAGACAGCTTCTTGATGAGATGGAGCTTGATATCAGACAGAAGGCGAATAAAATGTCATCTGGAATGATGGCAAAGCTTAAGATTGCGGCAACACTTGCAAGGGACAGCAGACTGATAATGCTTGATGAACCGCTTAACGGAATTGACATAATTGCCCGCGAGAAGATTATTAACACAATAATGGCAAGTGCTGACGGACACAGAGCATTCATACTGTCAAGCCATCTTGTTGATGAACTTGAGAAGATAATTGACTATGCTGTATTCATAAAGAAGGGTACAGTCATCATGCAGGGAGATGCTGAGGCTCTATGTCAGGAGTCGGGCAAGTCGATTGTTGAACTCTATAAGAGTATCTATGCATAGAGCGGGGGAGAATGATATGCTAAAGCTTATAAAATACGAGTTTCGTAAAAATTTGTATGGAATTGCGGTAATGCTGGGCATTATTGCACTTGCTCAGATATATTTTATGTATGCCTGCTTTATTGACCAGAACAGGAATAAGGCACTTGCCGGTGCATGGATATTGTTCTTTTGCGCTGTTGTGTGCTTCTTTATGGTATTTGCGTTCGGAATTGTCACATATAGCAGGGAATTGTCGAACAAGACCAGCTATCTTGTGTTCATGACTCCTAACAGGTCGATAAAGATTATCGGTTCCAAGCTTTTGTTCACCTTTCTGAACGGGGTGATGGTTGCACTACTGCTTGCCGGGCTGTGGCTTATAGACTGGAAGCTTCTGATGGATATGTGGGAGCAGGAGGTAAGCGTAATCGAGATGGTATTTGACCTTGTGAAGAATTTCGGAATTAATGTTACCGATATTGCCTACGGAATTTCTTTATTTGTCATTAATTTCCTTATCAATTTCTTCATGGCTGTCACACTGGCTTATCTGTGCATTACATTAACCGCGACGGTACTACAGAACCGAAAGATTAAGGGATTAATAAGTGTTATTCTGTACATATTCTTGTTCTATGCAGTCAATAAAATCGGAGGTCTGCTTCCTGTATTGTATGAGTCACCTGAGAACATGCAGCAGGTGGTAATAACAGCCCTGCCGTGTATGGTTTTCTTTCTTATTATAATAGCAGGAGCTGTTGTGGGAACAGCGCAGCTTCTCGACAAGAAAGTAAGCTTATAAAATAATATGTAAGATATCAGGGTCAAAAGGTCAGAAATCTGAAGCAATCCGGTATCATTGGGGGCAAAATACCTTTTGACCCCAACATCATATGTAATATTTAGCTGTATGCAAAGCATAATAAGCCTTGCATGCAGCTTTTTTATGATACCATCAGGGTGGAGAGAAAACGACGCTGTATGAGAAGGATGAACTGCAGATGGGGATTGACGATATTATTAATATACGTTATAATTATTTTTGTAGAGACATGATGTGAGAACAAACGTGATTTATAAGAGGAGGTGTATTGCGAAAGAAGGTAGAGTGCAGCCAATAAATGACACGCTTTAACAAGCGGCTGTTGGCAACCATTGGAACTGAATTACAGATGTTCTATAATGATACTGAATATATTGGATATATTATTTGGGATAATTTCATACTTGGACGAATTTGGAAATGTATATAATATTGTAAATCCAACAGAAACAGTGCCATTTTCAGTACTTCCAAATGTAACTCCACAGCTTCAACAAAATGATAATTGTATAGTGGCAGCGCTTGCAAACGTAATGTATTATTGGTCTAATAATGGATATACTGCGTTAAATTATATGTCATCATTTGAGGCAATAAAGCAAGCAATTAGTTCTTTGTTTAATAATTCATATGCAAATAATTCAGTTCCATCGGTTGCGGAAGGCTATGTTAAAAGTTGTTGCAGTTCATGGAGTGTTGTGTCGAATGTTATTTGGCAACCAAGCATATCTGACTATACTTACGAAATAGACAGGGGATATCCTTGTATGGTAGGTTTTGCAGCAGCACCGGGTTCATATAGTGAGAGTGTGGGTCATATGACAATGGGTTGCGGATATATAATGCAGAATAGTAATACTTATCTATTGGCACTTGCGGATGGTCATAGCTCATCAATAGTATATAAACTTTGGTCATCGGTATATAATGACTGTATTATTACTGTTAATATTTTTAAATAAATTCTAACTAATAAAAACTGTATAGGGGGTAGACATAAAATGAAAAAAAGAGTATTTGCGTTTTTTATTGTGTTAAGCATGGCTGTTTTGCTGTGTGCCTGCCAAGGTAAAGACCAAAAGGATTCTGATATACAGATTACGGATACCGCACAGCAGGAGAGCGTGACGGGAAGAAAGCAGAATGAGGTGGCGAAGATATATCTTTATTATAATGATATATTATATGTTCATGATTCATCAAGTACTAAAAACAGTGCAACAGCCTCCGTGTTTGACCTTTGGTTTCCTGATTATGAATGTGTTGGCGAAATTACTGTTTCAAGTAACGAAATACCGAATCGTAATATGGAAGCAAGCTGCGTTAATGCCGGAACTAAGCTGTACTGCAAAGATGATAATATAGTATTGTATGACGGTACTAACATATATGAGATGAAAACGGATAATTAGCGGTAAAAATATCCCTTAACCCCAAAAACAGCTGTGAGAGCTAGCTCACAGCTGTTTTTGGGTTAAAAAATGAACAAAATATAAAATAAGAATAAATTTAAAAATTAATGTTGACAAATATATAAAGGAGTGCTATTTTTAGTATATCAAAAATGTTAGCACTCAAATACATGGAGTGCTAATAAAAGAAAGGTAGGAGGCAGATGGAACTTGACGATAGAAAAGTTAAGATATTAGAGGCAATCATCCGCAACTATCTTGAGACAGGCGAGCCGGTTGGTTCAAGAACGATTTCAAAATATACGGACTTGAATCTAAGTTCAGCCACAATAAGAAATGAGATGGCTGATCTGGAGGAGCTTGGATACATCATTCAGCCGCACACCTCCGCAGGAAGAATTCCTTCCGATGCAGGATACAGATTATATGTGGACAGAATGATGGCAGACAAGAAGCAGGAACTTGATGACAAGGAGCATGAGCTCCTCAGAATGCAGGATATGCTTCTTGACAAGGTGGATAAGGTTGAGACGCTTTTGCAGAATGTTGCGAAGACACTTGCCGATAACACCAATTATGCAACACTTGTAACTGCACCGAAGTATACGGGAAACAGACTTAAGTTTATACAGCTTTCGCAGGTTGAACCCGGACAGGTGCTCATGGTGATTGTGACAGATGGTAATCTTATCAAGAACAAGATTATTCAGGTTGATACAGAGTTGGACAATGAGACATTGCTGAAGCTTAATCTTCTGCTCAACAGCAGTCTTAACGGGTTGACCGTTGAGGAGATTAACCTGACACTTATCTCGAAGCTTACCGGTCAGGCGGGTGAGTACTCAAAGCTTATCCGTGATATACTTGACGCGGTGGCTGAGGCTGCAGGTTCACCTGATGATCTTCAGATATATACCAGCGGTGCAACCAATATTTTTAAATACCCTGAATTATCTACACAGTCGAAGGCAAGTGAGCTTATCTCAACATTTGAAGAGAAGAAGGAGCTCACACAGCTTGTCAATGATGCGTTGAATAAGGAAGATAACAATGGCATACAGATATATATTGGAAATGAGACACCGGTTCAGACAATGAAGGATTGCAGCGTTGTCACTGCAACCTATGAGCTTGATGAAGGTGTCAAGGGAACAATCGGTATTGTTGGACCTAAGCGTATGGATTACGAGAAGGTAGTCGAGGCGCTGAAGAGCATTAAGGTTCAGCTTGATTCGAAATTCAAAGATAGTTAGAAAGGCGGAGAACAATGGCAGAGCAGTTTGAGGAGAAGAAGGATAATATTTCCGAGGAGGAAATCAAGGATACCGCTTCTACCAATGAAGATAATAACGGTACAGTCAATCAGGATGAGCAGACTGAAGAAGCTGTAGAGACTGTAGAAAATAAAGATACAGCAGAAGCTTCTGATACAGCTTCCGATTCATCTTCAGATGACGAAGGTAAGAAGAAGGGCTTCTTTGGTAAAGAAAAGAAAGACAAGAAGGATAAGAAAGACCAGAAAATCGATGAGCTGACAGACCAGTATCGAAGAACACTTGCAGAGTTTGATAATTACCGCAAGAGAACAGAGAAGGAAAAGACAGCGATGTTCGAGGTAGGTGCTAAGAGTATTATTGAGAAGCTCTTACCGGTTATAGACAGTTTTGAAAGAGGTCTTGCAACCGTATCGGAAGAGCAGAAGGCAGAGCCTTTTGTCGATGGTATGGATAAGATATATAAGCAGCTTGTTAAGCAGCTTGAGGATGCAGGAGTTAAGGAAATCGAGGCGATGGATAAAGAGTTCGATCCGAATCTCCACAATGCGGTAATGCATGTTGAGGATGAGAATGTAGGAGAGAATATAATCGTTGAGGTATTCCAGAAGGGCTACACATACCGTGATGGTGTGGTTCGTCACAGCATGGTTAAGGTAGCTAACTAATTAAGGCAACAGGAAACATTAGATTTCATATAATATCAGGAGGAAAATGATATGAGTAAGATTATTGGTATTGATTTAGGAACAACAAATTCATGTGTAGCAGTTATGGAAGGTGGTAAGCCTGAGGTTATCGCCAATACAGAGGGTGTTCGTACTACACCATCAATAGTAGCATTTACAAAGACAGGGGAGAGACTTGTAGGTGAGCCAGCTAAGCGTCAGGCAGTTACCAACGCTGAGAAGACGATCTCTTCTATCAAGAGACATATGGGTACTGATTATAAGGTAACAATTGATGATAAGAAGTATACACCACAGGAGATTTCAGCTATGATTCTCCAGAAGCTTAAGGCTGATGCAGAGAGCTACCTTGGTGAGAAGGTAACAGAGGCTGTTATCACAGTTCCTGCTTATTTCAACGATGCAGAGCGTCAGGCAACCAAGGATGCAGGTAAGATTGCAGGTCTTGATGTAAAGAGAATTATTAACGAGCCTACAGCAGCAGCACTTGCTTATGGTCTTGACAATGAGCAGGAGCAGAAGATTATGGTATATGACCTTGGTGGTGGTACATTCGATGTATCTATCATTGATATCGGTGACGGTGTTATCGAGGTTTTAGCTACCAACGGTGATAAGAAGTTAGGCGGAGATGATTTCGACCAGAGAATTACGGACTACATGCTTTCTGAGTTCAAGAAGAATGAGGGTGTAGACCTTTCTAACGATAAGATGGCTCTTCAGAGATTTAAGGAAGCAGCAGAGAAGGCTAAGAAGGAGCTGTCAACAGCTACAACAACCAATATCAACCTTCCGTTCATCACAGCTACGGCAGATGGTCCTAAGCATTTTGATATGAACCTCACAAGAGCCAAGTTCGATGAGCTTACACATGACCTTGTAGAGAGAACAGCAATTCCTGTTCAGAACGCATTAAGAGATGCAGGTGTCTCAGCTTCTGAGCTTACAAAGGTATTACTTGTAGGTGGTTCTACACGTATCCCTGCAGTACAGGATAAGGTTCGTCAGCTCACAGGCAAGGAGCCAAGTAAGTCACTTAACCCTGACGAGTGTGTAGCTATCGGTGCTTCCATTCAGGGCGGTAAGCTTGCAGGAGATGCGGCTGCCGGTGATATTCTTCTTCTTGATGTCACACCTCTTTCACTCTCAATTGAGACAATGGGTGGTGTTGCTACAAGACTTATCGAGAGAAATACAACTATCCCTGCTAAGAAGAGTGAGGTATTCTCAACAGCAGCAGATAATCAGAGTGCAGTAGACATCAGGGTTGTACAGGGTGAGAGACAGTTTGCAAGAGACAATAAGCTTCTCGGCGAGTTCAGACTTGACGGAATTGCTCCTGCTCCAAGAGGAATACCTAAGATTGAAGTTACATTCGATATCGATGCCAACGGTATTGTAAATGTATCGGCTAAGGATCTTGGTACAGGCAAGGAGCAGCACATCACAATCACCTCAGGTTCTAATATGTCCGATGCCGATATCGATAAGGCTGTAAAGGAAGCTGCCGAGTTCGAGGCACAGGATAAGAAGCGTAAGGAAGGCATTGACGCCCGCAATGAGGCTGATTCAATGGCATTCCAGACACAGAAGGCTCTTGATGAGGTTGGCGATAAGATAAGCGCATCTGAGAAGGAGAGCATTGAGAACGAGATTAAGGCTCTCAGAGCAATCCTCGACAGAACAAATGCAGAGAACATGTCCGACAGCGATATCGATGAGATTAAGGCTGCTAAGGAGAAGCTCATGAATACAGCTCAGCCGGTATTCGCTAAGATGTATGAGCAGGCTCAGGGCGCAGCAGGTGCCACTGGAGCAGGTCCTGACATGAGCAACATGGGTGGACAGCAGAGCACAGCCTCCGGCAATTATGGCGATGATGTTGTTGACGGTGACTACAAAGAGGTATAATATAGTAAGATGTATGCATAATTGAGTGCGTTGTCCGATGCACAGTGATTGGCAGACATGCTAAAATAAATAGAGTGAATGGCTCTGGCAGTCATTCACTCTGTTTGAGTATATTAGTATTGGTTTTTTAATAAAATGCATGGCGGGTATATATATCCGCAAATCAGCAGGGAGGAAAAGCAATGGCAGATAAGAGAGATTATTATGAGGTACTGGGTGTATCTAAGACTGCCACTGATGCCGAGCTTAAAAAGGCATATAGAGTGTTAGCTAAGAAGTATCATCCGGATTCTAACCCGGGCGATAAGGAGGCGGAGGCTAAGTTTAAAGAGGCTTCCGAGGCTTATGCAGTTCTAAGTGATCCGGATAAGCGTGCCAAGTATGACCAGTTTGGTCATGCGGCATTTGATGGCAGCGCAGGTGGTCAGGCTTATGATTTTAATATGGATGACATATTCGGAAGCATGGGTGATATATTCGGTGATTTATTTGGCGGTGGAAGAAGCAGGGGAAGAAGCAACGGTCCTATGCAGGGCGCCAATGTCAGGGCTTCTGTGAGAGTTACCTTTGAAGAAGCTGCTTTTGGCTGTGAGAAGGAGCTTGACATCACACTTAAGGATGAATGTGCAGCATGTCATGGAACAGGTGCTAAGCCGGGTACATCCCCGGTACAGTGTGCAAAGTGTGGCGGTAAGGGTCAGATTGTATACACACAGCAGTCACTTTTTGGTATGATGAGAAATGTCACCACATGTCCGGACTGTGGCGGTAAGGGAACTGTTGTAAAGGATAAGTGCCCTGATTGCCATGGAACAGGTTATATAGCTAACCGCAAGAGGATTCAGGTGTCTGTTCCTGCCGGAATCGACAATGGACAGAGCATAAGAATACGTGGTAAGGGTGAACCGGGAACTAACGGCGGGCCAAGAGGAGATTTGCTGGTTGAGGTTATTGTTTCACCTAGTCCGGTATTTGCAAGAGAGGATTACAACGTATTCTCCAATGTGCCTATCAGCTTTGCAGACGCAGCTCTTGGCAATGAGATAAGAATTAAGACGATAGATGGAGAGGTTCTCTATGAGGTTAAGCCGGGCACACAGAGTGGTACAAGGGTACGCTTGAAGGGCAAGGGTATTCCGACTCTTCGTGACAGTAAGTTAAGAGGAGATCATTATGTAACACTCACGGTAAAGGTTCCGGAGAAGATGACTAATGAGCAGAAGGAAGCTCTTCGTGCTTATGACGCTCTTATGCGTGGCGAGAATCCGACAGATACAACAGATGGCGGAACCACCAGAAAAAAGAGAGGCTTATTCAAGTAAAATATAAAGGAGCAGAGTATGATCATAGTTGAACCATGTGCAGGACTTGGAAACCGTTTTCTTGGGATGGCATCTGCATATCACTGGGCAAAACAGACGGGTGATGAACTCACTGTGCTTTGGAAGACGGAACGTGTTATGGGAGCGAGAAATGAGGCTGTGTTCTCTCTGCCGGAGGAGATAAAGATTATTCATGCCAAGGATTTCGGCTATAAGGATAAGCCTTTTTCACATTTAAGATACCAGCTGCTTGAGAAAAGTCTGCGGAAGAAGGCGGATTATTTTTCAGATGTAGACACAACTAATGATTTGTTCCTCGAAAAGGGAAATGCCTATTATGAGGAGGTCATAAAGAACAATAAGCTCAAGTTTATAAGAGCGTTTTCCCAGTTTCATGATTTTGATGGAATAGACAGACCGCTGGAGTTCATAAAGCCTACGAAGTATGTGAGCGATAAGGCTGAGTCCGTCATCGGGAATATAGACAGTGCAGGCAATATTGGAGTTCATATACGGCGTACGGATAATCAGATATGTATAAATAACAGTCCTTTGGAAGTGTTTGTTGATGCCATGGAGAAGGAGATTGATAAGGATGACAGGGTCACTTTTTATATCGCCTCAGATGACATGGACACTATCTTAGAGCTTAAGAAGCGCTTCGGTGACAGGATATATTATATGAGTGAGAAGAATTTTGAGCGTGACAGCGATAGGGGAATTGCGGATGCATTTGCCGAGCTTATCTGTCTGTCACACTCAAAAAAGATTATAGGAAGTTTCTATTCAACCTATTCGCGCATTGCTGCGATGCTTTCAGGAATAGAGCTTGAGGTTGTAAAGAAGGATAGCTGACTGCTAAAAAAAATTATTGAGCAATTGCCGGATATAGTCATTATATCCGGCTTTTTTTATGTCCTGTGAGGCGATAATATCCACACCTCCTATAGTATTGCCATCATATTCATACACAAGCATTCCGAGTGAATCTCCAATACCGACAGGGGCTTCTATGTTATTTAGTATTTCAAAATGACAACTGATTTTAGAAGCATCATAATTTTTCAGAAATATATATGAGAAATTATTTCTGTACGAGCATGAAACGGACTGTTCTGTTCCGCCCTTTACGCGAATTTCAGGTATTTCCGGGGGATTGATGTCCTCATAGCGGCTGACAATGCCGTATCCGTAATTCAGAAGAGAAATACAGTCAGCTACACGTTCCTTGCCGTTCGGGGCATGCATGACAACAGCTATCAGCTCTATATCGTTTTTGTTTGCAGTTGCTGACAGACAGAAGCCGGCAAGGCTTGTGGAGCCTGTTTTTAGCCCGGTGGCCCATTCATACTGCTTTATGAGCTTATTGGTGTTGGTAAGACCGAATTCCGAATCACCGCGCCTTGTCGAATGAGTTATGGTGTCCATCCATATTGTAGAATAATTATGTATTTCCGGATATTTATTTATAAGTTCGCGCGACATGTATGCGACATCGCGTGCAGTGGTCTCGTGACCATCGGCGTCAAGCCCACAGCAGTTCACAAAATGTGTGTTCATCATGCCGAGCCCGGCGGCACGTTCATTCATTCGGTCAACGAATGCACCCTCTGAGCCGGCAATGTGCTCTGCCATGGCGACACAAGCATCATTAGCACTCGCAATGGAAATACATTTTATCATAGTTTCAACCGTCTGCGTCTCACCGGGTTCAAGAAATACCTGGCTTCCGCCCATACTTGCGGCATGCTCGGACACGGTTATTTTTTCGTCAAGGGTTATTTTGTTTTCCGCAAGAGCGTCAAAAATCAGTATCAGGGTCATAATTTTGGTTATGCTTGCAGGACGAAGCTTTGTGTCTGCCTCTTTTTCGTATATCACGGTGCCTGTTGAGGCTTCCATAAGGATTGCAGATGGGGCGCTCACAGCAGGGGTATCACAGTGTGCCGGCATGGTAATACTGCATGCTATGACGGTAAATAGCATAAGAAAGCAGGTTAACTTTGAAATCATTTTGGGAAACATATAGAAACTCCGAATCAGCTTTATAATATTATAGTCATATTTCATACAATTTATGAAAAAAGCTTTTATAAATTGTGTCTGTTGGTAACAATATAAGAGCTGGATATATGGCAGAATATTGTAAAATAAATCAGAAGGATGCTGCAAATGGTGGAAGAGCATAACCGGAAAAAGTATTATAAAAAAAAGATATATAAGAAAAAGCCTTACAAGGCCAAGGGTGATAAGACAGAGAATATATTATATGAAAAGAACATTTATAAGGCGCTTTTTACAACGGCATTTCCTTTAATGGCGTCTAATTTTATAATAGCGCTGCTCGATATGACAGACACATTCTTTATCGGCCGGCTTGACAATTCGGCATCGGCACAGGCGGCTATGGGAGCAGCATGGCCGATTATAAATATAATGCTTGCATTCAACAATGGTCTTGCTGCAGCAGGTGTTGCGCTTATCAGCCGTATGGTGGGCGAAGAGAACTATGAGGGAGCCGGAAAACAGGCAGGAGTTCTGGTGGGGGTGGCGCTTGCGATGGGGGCGGCGATAAATACATTTATGTTCTTTGCAGCTTCCGCTGTAATGAGCTTTATGGGGGCGGATGGGGAGGTGCTGGGTCAGGCAGCAGCATATCTGAGAGTGAGTTCGTTTGAGATGATACCCTTGTTCATATTTGCCGCTTTCTGTTCTATACGTCAGTCGGTAGGAGATATGATGTATCCTGTAATATTGTCAGTTGTAGCTGCCGTGGCAAATATTGCAGCGGCGATGGTATTTATAAATGTGCTCGGAATGGGGATAAAAGGAGCAGCCGCCGCCTCGGTTGCAGGTCAGCTTAGTATTGTTCCGTTTTATATAAGAGGTCTGTTTCACGGTAAAGATACAGTAACGATTACCCTTGATGATATGAGATTAAGTGCGAAGGAGATAAAAAAGCTGTTCAAAATCGCAGGCCCGTCCATAGAAGGCCAGCTTTTGGCTTCATTTGGTTTTGTGATATTACAGATGCTTATTTTGAAAGAGGGCAAGGAGATATCGGCGGCATTTTCGATAGGAAATAAAATATCCAATATTATTCTGGCTGTTGTGATGGCACTTTCAACTACAATGTCTGCATTTGTAGGGCAGAATATAGGCGCTGAAAATATGGAAAGAGCAAAGCGGGCATATAGTGTCAGCCGAAATATGTCTGTATTAATGATGATGGCGGGACTTGTTATCCTGTTTCCTATGAGAAAGCAGCTTGTAGGCATAATGTCAAACGATGGGAAAACTGTGGCGGCAGCGGTGAAATATATAGCAGTGGTTCTTATAACACTGCCCGGTCTTGCACTGTATCAGAATTATATAGGGGTGTTCAACGGCTCAGGAAATACAGTGCTTACCCTTTTTATGTCATTTGTATGGCTGTGGGTGTTAAGAATCCCAATGCTGCTTGCGGTGGGCAGGATGTATACTGATAATCCGGGCGCAATATGGATTGTGATGGGAATAAGCAATGTGCTGGCGGCAGCCGCAGGGCATCTGCTGTACAGGCATATATATGTAAAAAAATGGGGTTAGAAGAGGGGTATTCACTTTTTGAGGATAATACTGTATAATATTCTATAAGGATTCGGGTGTCAGGATATGCTGATTTAGTCTTTGAGTGTATAACGTATTATATTTATGCATATCAGCTCCGTTGTACGAAGCAAGATGTTCTAAGAACATCTAAGCTTCTCCCAAAAGTCGTGATATGCATAAATATAATACGTTATACACAGCTAGGTATATATAACATGCTTTGGCACAGAGTTCTATAAACACATAATCTTAATTAATGGATTTGTATATTATGAATTATTTGACTATGCGAAAAGGGGAATGTATATGAAGAGAAGATTAGGAAAGTTATCAGTTATTTTATCGGCGGTGATATTTGCCACGGCAGCAATGTCTGCATGTAAGAAGGATGATATATCAGAGATTGACAGAACCTTTGAATATACCAGGACAGAGACGCAGACAACCAGTCAGCACGAGACGGATGAACAGAAGGATACTACAACCGAAAAGGAGTCCACTGTGAAGGAATCCACAAAGGAGACTACCGGGCAGACACAGGAGGAGACAACAACCAGAAAACAGCTTACCGGTGCCGCTGTGTATTTTGAAGACAAGAAGAGTGTATTTAATACATTACCTTCATTCACGGCAGGAAAGTTTGAAGAATATTTTAGTGAGAGCTATGTGGAAGGTCTTAAGTTTTCGGGAGCCAAGGAGTCAGATTACAGCGATTATCTTAAGAGTGTTATAAATGAAGGTAAGTATACACTCAATAGTCAGGATGGTACAAGAGCGTACCTCGCAGCTGCAAGCGGTAAGATGTGCATTACCTTGATATATAAAGATGGAACAATGCTTATTGAGGCGGGTGAGAATTACTGGGATATTCTTACATACGCTGAGCCTGAGACACAGGAGCCTACAAAGCCATCCGAGTCGGCAGATGGCAGATATGCTTATTTTGATAATAAGGATTCTGTATTTTCACAGCTTCCGTATATGACTGCCGGGAACTTTACAGGATATGAATCGGTCAATGGTGGGGGAATTATGACATTTTCCGTTATAACATCCGATATGGTATCGGATTATGGAGATATTCTTGAAAGTAATGGATTTATGTTTTCTAGTTCTACACCGGATGGACTTACCAGCTACTATGTGAATGATAAGCTTATAGTGACAGTGGTATATGATGGCAGCGTTATGAAGCTTCAGGTTGTATCACAGTAATAGCACTGCTGTATGTGTTACGATGCGTGAGTGCTTGCAGCATGGATGTAATGCTATAAGGTATTGCCTCGAAATATAAATAGTAAAAAAGTAAAAAAAATAGGGTAGAAAAGCTCGTGATTTAGTGAGACAATCTAACCATCTGAAAAATTTGGATGGGAGGATTGTTATGTCAGGGATAACGGAGAGGATAACAGCACAGATACCGTACCGGTATCACAATGCACCGATTCCCGGCGGAGGCTATGTCACGGGCTTTGTTTTTCACAAAAAGGTGCCTGGGATATTGTACGCCAGAACAGATATCGGTGGTGTGTACAGATATTTATATGACGAGAAACGCTGGAAGAGTCTTATTGATCATGTGAGCATGCTCGATGTGGAGGAGACATTCCCTATTGCGGTGGCACTTGACAATGAACATCCTGGGAGATTGTACATTGCATGTGGTATCAATGGAAAGCCTGAGGGAAAGCTATGCATATCGGAGGATTATGGTGAGAGTTTTATCTACAGAAGCATTCCGACCATGGTTCATGGCAACCTAAGCGGACGAGGAACCGGAATGAGACTGGTTGTGGATGAGAGCGACAGCGATACACTCTATTTTGCAAGTCAGACTGGAGGACTTTTAAGAAGCCGTGACCGCGGCATTAGCTGGGAGAAGCTTCCGCTTACAGAGGAATATATGACGTTTGTATGGGTATCACCGGATGGTGTTACAATTGTAGCCGGGACGGCAGGCTTGACAACAAGGCCGGATGACAGACATAGAGGTCACAGCCTGTATGCGTCTTACGATTCGGGAAATACCTTTGAGGAGCTGGCGCAGCCGCAGGACTACGACATAGCTGATTGCAGGATGAATGGAAATGTGGCGTCAAGGTATGATTATGACGGAAAGTATCTGTACGTTACTATGAACAGTACCGGAAGATATAATTATATTGTCGATATGGGATATAGCTGTGATACAGGTGACGTAATTGGCGGACATGTGCTCAGATACCATTTTAAGAACGGAAAAATAGCAGGATATGATGATATAACGCCTTATGACGATGACAAGACCAGAGCCGAAGGCTATGTGGATTACGGCTTCGGCGGAGTATGCTCATGCCAGAGTGAACCAGGGCTGCTCACATGCTCTACACTATGCCGCGAGCTAAAGGGGGTTGAATGCGTCTACATATCGCATGACTATGGCTCAACATGGGAGATAAGCCTTAAGGGACTCGAGAAGGGCGGGATACATTTTAATACCTCCTACATGAGACCTGAGTACAATGGAGGGGTGTCGATTCTCCACTGGCTAAGCGATATAAAAATTAATCCGTTCAACAAGGACGAGGTGTGGTTCAATTCTGGAACAGGAGTATTCGGAAGTGACGCGTTCACATCGGATAACCCGGCATACCATGATAAGTGCACAGGCATTGAGGAGACGGTTCATCTTAATGTGTATGCACCTGTGGGTGGAGATGTCAAGCTGCTTGACATTGTAGGTGACCTTGGAGCGTTTGCATTCAGAAAACTTGATGAGCCATGCAGGAATTCCTTTGATGACGCTGAGGGAAACAGATATATAACCTGTATCAATGGGGATTATTCTGATATAAAATATGATACTGTAATCGTCACGGCAAGGGGCAACTGGAAGAGAAAGACCAAGGGAGGACTTGTAAGGAGCGATGACGGCTGCAGGACCTTCAGACGTCTGCCTATGCCTTATGGACTGGATGGCAGGATTGATGAGAAGCTTCACCGGATAGAGGAGCCTAATGTTAATGCAGGCTGGGTTGCAATGTCACCGGATACACAAAACATAGTGTGGTCTATAGCGGACGGAATTGACCTTCCGGCAGAGCTTGTGGTTGCAAGCAATGACAGTGGAAATACATATTTTAAGGTCAACATTGATAATTGCCCGGGTAAGTTCAAGGTATTCGCAGACAGAGTGGACAATGATGTCTTTTATGGCTTTAGTGAGGCGGGACAGTTCTTTGTCAGCACCGATGGCGGAAAGAATTTTTATCAGAAACAGGTTAAGCTTTCCGGGATTGATTTTGGCAGCATAGATACAGCAAATAAAACGGAAATACGCGTAGAAGCAGGTAAGAAAGGTGTAATCTACATTGCGGCAGGTGAGAACGGATTGTATAAGCTGATATATAACCATGCTGAGGATACAACACAGCTTAAGAAGCTGTCTAAGCCGGGAGATATAGTGTTCAGGATGGGTCTTGGACTTGGAAACAGGGATGGAGACTACTTAAAGGACAGGAAAGCACTGTATATATGCGGAGTGATTGATGGTGTATATGGTTTCTTTAGAAGCTTTGATGATGGGGAGACGTACGAGAAAATCAATAATGATAGGCAGATGTTCGGAGACATAAACAGCATTGACGGAGATAAGAGGGTGTTCGGAAGATTCTTTATTGCCACCGGCTCAAGAGGAGTAATCTACGGGGAAATGAGCGATAAATAAGAGAGGAAGGTGTGATATTACATGAGAGTATGGCAGGAAAACAACAGACTTGTGATAGGAGATGGAAGGTATACATTGTGGCTTGAGCCATGGGGAAATAATTCGTTCCGTGTGAGAATGACAGGTGAAGCCGTAATGGATGGTAATGACTGGGCTCTTACAGAAAAGGTGCCTGAGTGTGTGCCGGAGATAAGCTATGAGGAGGTTGATACGACAGACCCATGGTACAAGGGCGATGAGTACAGGAAGTATCATCAGACAGGCAGAATCTACACCATGAGGAATGGGAAGATAACTGCAAAGATATCACCTGAGGGCTGGATAAGCTACTATAACCAGAGTGGTGAGCTTCTGACTGAAGAGTACTGGAGAAACAGAAACCGCATAAACCGCTACTGTGTTCCTATACGTGTTGACGCAAGAGAGCTTAAGCCGATTCCGGGCTCAACAGATTATGAGCTTACGGCAAGGTTCGAGGCGTTTGATGATGAGAAGATATTCGGTATGGGACAGTATCAGGAGAAGCACCTTGACAAAAAGGGGGCGACACTTGAGCTTGCTCACAGAAATTCGCAGGCGAGTGTTCCGTTCATGGTATCAAGCAGGGGCTATGGCTTTTTCTGGAATAATCCTGCAATAGGTACGGCGACCTTCGGAACCAACAAGACCGAATGGCATGTAAAGAGCACTAAGAAGCTTGACTATTTCATTACAGCGGGTGATACACCGTTTGAGATTGAGGAGCAGTACTCAGCAGCAACAGGAAGAACCCCTATGATGCCGGAGTACGGGATGGGTTACTGGCAGTGCAAGCTTAGATACCGCAATCAGGAGGAGCTTCTTGCAGTTGCGAGGGAGCACAAGAGAAGAGGGCTTCCGATGGATGCTATCGTTGTTGATTTCTTCCACTGGACTATGCAGGGCGAATTCAGGTTCGAGCCTAGAGACTGGCCTGATCCTGAGGGAATGGTTAAGGAATTAAAGGATATGGGTATTGAGACGGTTGTTTCAGTATGGCCTACGATAGATGAGCGGAGCGAGAACTTCGGTGAGATGAGCGACAAGGGATATCTTGTGACACCGGATAGAGGTATGGCATATCACATGACATGGATGGGAAATACCGTGTTCTTTGATGCAACCAATCCGGGTGCACAGAAATTTGTATGGGAAAAGTGCAAGGAGAATTATTACAAAAAGGGCATACGCTGTTTCTGGCTTGATGAGGCTGAGCCGGAGTATGGACCTTATGATTTTGACAATTACCGCTATTATGCAGGCCCGGCATTACAGTGCACCAACACATACCCTGTGGGATATGCCAAGGGCTTTTACGATGGCTTAAAGGCAGAAGGCGAGAAGGATGTGATGAGCCTTGTGCGCTGTGCATGGGCAGGAAGCCAGAAGTATGGTGTTCTTACATGGTCCGGAGATATACACTCATCATTCCGTGCCATGAGGGAGCAGCTTCAGGCTGGACTTAATATGAGTGTTGCAGGTATTCCTTGGTGGACATCAGATATAGGAGGCTTCGTCGGAGGAAATATCAAGGATCCTTATTTTAAGGAGCTTTTGGTCAGATGGTTTGCATGGGGCTGCTTCTGTCCTGTATTCCGTATGCATGGTGAGCGTTCACCTTGGTATGAGAGGGAGGAGGAGTTCATAAATAATGTGCGCCAGCTCACATCAGGTCAGGACAATGAGGTGTGGAGCTTTGGTGAGGATAATTATGAGATTCTTAAGAAATACCTTTTTATCCGTGAGAGACTTCGCCCATATATCCGTGAATGTATGAAGCAGGCAAGCCTCACGGGAGCACCTGTGATGAGACCGCTGTTCTTTGATTTCGATGGGGATAAGACGGCATGGGAGACTGAGGATGAGTATATGTTCGGACCGGATATCTTAGTGGCTCCGGTTATGGAGGAGAAGGTTACGCAGAGAAGTGTATACCTTCCTGCAGGTGCGACATGGACGGACGCAAATACAGGAGAGGTATACGAGGGCGGACAGAGGGTCATAGTTCCTGCACCGCTTGATATTATTCCGGTATTCTTCAGAGACGGGAAGAAGTACGATATCTATCAATAAAATCAAAGACCTGCCTGTAATATAATTCAGGGTCAATATATTGTGAATCGACATGAGCAGCTCCGTGTGCAACATAGAGCTGCTTTTCACATGCGGCAGCGTTATATAGCTCAAATACCATGGAGGTAGGGACGAATACATCGCAGTCACCGTGAATGAAGAAGGTCGGAGTGTGGCTTTTCTTTACATATTTTATAACATTGCCCTTTCTGAAGTTAAGCCCCGTGCTTATACGTGATACTACATCGGCCGTGTACAGCGAAGGAAATGCAGGAAGATGGAACAGCTGCCTGAGGTTAAAGGCAAATTCGCTCCGGATTGAGCTGAAGCCGCAGTCGGCTATTGCACATATAACATTTTTTGGGAGCGATGGTTCGCCTGTTGCCATCAGAATGGTGGCAGAACCCATTGAGTGGCCGTGCAGAACAATCGAGGCAGCAGGGTCACGTTTTACTATTACATCAATCCAGTCGAGCAGATCAAAATGCTCCGGATACCCCATACCTATATATTTGCCCTCGCTGTCGCCGTGGGCGCGCTGTTCAAGGTAGAAAATATTGTAACCATGTTCAATATACGGAAGAGCGTAGGTCAGTATATTGCTTGGAATATCGCGGTAACCGTGCACAAGCATAACCCAGTCATGAGCGGGCTGCTTCGCGGGGAAAATATGCCCTGCGAGTTTAAGACCGTCACGCGATGTTATGGTGATATCCTCCCTCAGGGCAGTGTCATACCAGGTCTTCATTCTGTCCATTGATGATAGATAATTCTTTTCGATAATATATTTAGGAGTTCCGGGGGTAAGGGTATTTATGTCAACAGGCTCTTTTTTCCAGTATTTATCTGCAAGATACCCCTTATTCTTGAGACTGAAGGCAGTCAGAAGATAACCAACGCCAAAAGACGCAATAGTGGATGTGGCGGTGGCAGCCAAAATGAATTTTGCAAGCTTCCTGTGGTTCTTTTTCATGCTGGTGTTCTCCTTTTACTCTTGATAAATTCATTATATCACAAAGATGTACTTTCATAAATACCATTCTGGTGTTACAATATAATATAGTTGAAATTGAAGTAAAAATATGTATTAAGAAAGGAAAATTGCTATGAATAACAAGAGACTTGAAAATGTTAAAAAGCTTTTTGAAGAATATGTGGAAAACGGACATGCGGCGGGAGCCAGTGTAGCCGTTTTTAAGGATTGCAAAGAGAGATTTTATTTTGATACAGGCTATGCCGATATCGAGAGGGGCTATGAAATGTCCCATAATACAATATTCCGCTGCTTTTCCATGACTAAGCCGATAACCTCCGTTGCAGTGCTTATACTGATGGAGAGAGGCATTATAGACATGTACAGTCCAGTATCTGAGTATCTGCCGGAGTTCTCTGCCGCCAATATGAAGGTGATGGATGGAGAAGAGGTCGTTCCGGCTAAGAGAGAAATTTTAGTCCGTGACCTGATGGACATGACAGCAGGAACAGTGTATCCGGATCTTGGAGATGAAGCGGGAAGAAAGATGGCTCTGCTGTATGATGCGATAAGCGGTGAGCAGGATATGGGTGTGAAGCCGGGAACGATGGACTTCATAAGAAGAATAGCCCTTCAGCCGCTTGCATTTGAACCGGGTACACATTGGAGATATGGCACGGAAGCAGATATTTTGGGCGCCGTGGTTGAGGCGGCATCCGGCATGAGATTCGGCGATTTCCTCCAGAAGGAGATTTTTGACCCGCTTGGAATGAAGGATACTGCATTCTATGTGCCGGAGGAAAAGAAGAAACGCTTCGCACAGATATACAGGGTTGTGGAGCCGGGAGTGTTTGCTCCTGATACGGAAAAGCATTTCGGAATGGAAGGCTATGATGAGAAGCCTGCATTTGAGTCCGGCGGGGCAGGACTTGTATCGACAGTGGAGGATTACGGAAAATTTGCGATGATGCTTGCAAATGGCGGAACCTATGACGGAGTGAGAATACTTTCGCCATATACAGTGGAATTCATGGGAACCAACCAGCTTGATGCACAGTGCAGGAGAGATCTTACATGGGAGACCTTGAGAGGTTATGGCTATGGAAATCTCTGCCGTGTTATGGATACCCCACAGTGTACAGGCTGCAGCGTGCAGCTTGGTGCCTTTGGCTGGGACGGATGGACCGGAAACTATTTTCTAATAGACCCTGTCGAGAATATGGTTATTATGTATGTTATACAGAAATGCGACGGAACGGATGATAAGCTTGTGAGAAAGCTTTTAAATACGGTTTACGGGGCACTCTGTTAGATTAACGCATAGATATCCTATATAATATGGATAAAAAGGTATTTACTTAAATGAGGCAGATGTGTTAGAATGAAGAAATCGAGTAAATGATTCAAAGGAGACATATTTTCAATGGATAACAATAGTAATGAAGAAGTTGTTTCAAAGAATTTTATTGAACAGATTATAGAGAAGGATCTTGCTGAGGGACACTGCAAGGTTGTCAAGACACGTTTTCCTCCGGAGCCGAATGGTTATCTTCATATCGGACATGCCAAGTCAATATTATTAAACTATGGTCTTGCTGTTAAGTATAACGGACAGTTTAACATGAGATTTGACGACACTAATCCGACCAAGGAGAAGGAAGAATTCGTTGAGTCGATTAAGAAGGATATCGCATGGCTTGGTGCCGACTGGGAGGACAGATTATATTTTGCCTCGGATTATTTTCCACAGATGTATGAGAATGCGGTTAAGCTCATTAAGAAAGGAAAGGCGTATGTGTGCGATCTCACAGCAGATGAGATAAGGGCATACAGAGGAACACTCACTGAGCCGGGAAAGAACAGTCCTTACAGGGATCGTTCCGTAGAGGAGAATCTTCGTCTGTTCGAGGAGATGAAGGAAGGCAGGTATGCCGACGGAGAGAAGGTTCTTCGCGCCAGGATTGATATGGCGTCGCCTAATATCAACATGAGAGATCCTGTAATTTACCGTGTGGCTCATATGACACATCACAGAACGGGAGACCAGTGGTGCATTTACCCTATGTATGATTTCGCACATCCTATCGAGGATGCTATCGAGGGTATCACACATTCTATATGTACACTTGAGTTCGAGGATCACAGACCTTTATATGACTGGGTTGTGATTGAGTGCGGTTACAAGAATTCGCCTGAGGAATCACCTAAGCAGATTGAGTTCGCAAAGCTCTATCTTACCAATGTTATAACAGGTAAGAGATACATCAAGAAGCTGGTTGAGGAAGGCATTGTTGATGGATGGGATGATCCACGTCTCGTTTCATTAAGCGCTCTCAGAAGAAGAGGGTATACACCGGAGTCCATTAAGAAGTTCGTGGAGCTTGTCGGTGTAGCGAAGGCTAACAGCTCCGTTGATTATGCGATGCTTGAGTACTGTATACGTGATGACTTAAGGCTTAAGAAGAGTAGAATAATGGCTGTTCTTGATCCTATCAAGCTTGTGATTGACAATTATCCTGAGGGTCAGGTTGAGTATCTTGACGCACCTAACAATCCTGAGAACCCTGAACTTGGAAGCAGAAGGATTGCTTTTGAGAGAGAACTCTACATTGAGAGGGAGGATTTCATGGAGGAACCGCCTAAGAAATACTACCGTCTCTTTCCGGGCAATGAGGTACGCCTGATGAATGCGTACTTTGTAAGGTGTGAGAGCTTCGTCAAGGATGAGAATGGAAATGTAACAGAGGTTCACTGTACTTATGACCCTGAAACTAAGAGTGGCTCAGGCTTTGAGGGCAGAAAGGTTAAAGGAACAATTCACTGGGTACCTGTAAATCATTGTGTTAATGCTGTTGTCAAGCTCTATGAGAATCTTGTAGACGAGGAAAAGGGTGTATACAATGAGGATGGTACAATGAATATCAACCCTAATTCATTGACAGTTGTAGACAACTGTTATATAGAGGAGAGCGTTAAGGAGGCGAAGCCGCTTGACAGCTTCCAGTTTGTGCGTAATGGATTCTTCTGTGTCGATGGAAGAGATGGACAGCCTATCGACAGTGAGCGTCTTGTATTTAACAGGATTGTGTCACTTAAGAGTTCATTTAAACTTAGTTAATCATACAAAATAATAAATTGAAAGGAAGGCAGTATAATGGCTGGAATTTTTTCTGATCTTTCTTCGATAGGGTTTGGCGGTCTGTCAAATGTTAATATATTTGATGACGAAGACGAAAAGAAGAAAAGCGCTAAGCAGCAGGGTGCAACAGGTACACCACAGTATAATGAGGTAGATTTCCTCTTTGATAAGAAGGTACAGTGCCCTGTGTGCGACAATGAATTTAAGATAAAGACGGTTAAGACAGGTAAGCCTCACCTGATTGGTTCGGATCCTGATTTGCGTCCTAAGTATCAGGGAATAGACTCCGTGAAGTATGATGTTATAGTGTGTCCTCATTGCGGATATGGGGCACTCAGCAGATTCTTCAGTTATATGACAACACATCAGGCTAAGCTTATACATGATAATATTTCTACTAATTTTAAGGGACTTGCACCTACAGGTGACACATATACCTATGATGATGCTATAACAAGATATAAGCTGGCACTATTGAATACAGTTGTCAAGAAGGCTAAGGTAAGTGAGAGGGCATATACATGTCTTAAGCTTGCGTGGCTGTACAGAGGTAAAGCCGAGAATCTTAAGCCGGATGAGCCGGATTATGCTAAAAAGAAGGAAGAGTGTGGTAAAGCTGAAAAGGAAATGCTTGCTAATGCGTATGAAGGCTTTATGATGAGCGTTTCTAAGGAGAACTTCCCGATTTGCGGTATGGACGAGACAACCTTGGATTATCTTATGGCTAACCTTGCAAAGCAGATAGGCAGGATCGATGAGGCTTCAAGGATTGTATCCAGAATTCTTGTATCTAAGACTGCTAATCCTAAGATTAAGGATAAAGCAAGAGACCTTAAGGAGTCACTAAAAACAAAATAGAATATATTATAGCTATGAAAGAGAAAAATAATAATTTATTACAGAAAATTAAATTGCTTAAAACAAGTTTGCCGGTAAGATTTATCTTACTGGCAATTGTTGTCAATCTGGTGGTTGAGATGTTCTGCAGACGTTCTGTCGCAGAGGGTTTTAAGTTTGCCGCGACTAACCCACTGTGCTTTCTGTACGGTGTGATGCTTATTCTTTTTACACTGTCATTCGTCGGACTGGTGCACAGGAAGGTGTTCATGGTGACACTGATATGTGGAATATGGGTTATAGGCGGTATAGTCAATTTTGTTGTGACAGGCTTCAGGCACACTCCGTTTACCGCTCAGGATTTCAGGCTGGTTAAATACGCACTTAATGTAGCGCCTGTGTATCTTACTGTGGGACAGATAGTGCTTATAATAGTTCTGGCAGTGATTTTTATTATTTCGATGCTTGTATGGTGGTTCAGGGCACCGAAGTACAAGGAAAAAATTAATTACTTCCGTGTGCTTGTGGTTATTTTATCATTCTGGTTCGTTGTATGGGGAACAACAAGGATCGGTGTGTCCGTGGGCGTGTTCGCGCGCAATTTCGGAAACATCGGGAATGCGTATGACGAGTATGGGTTTGCATACTGCTTTTCAAACAGTCTTTTCAACAGTGGAATAGATAAGCCGAAGGAGTATAATGAGAACACCATAAGGGATATTCTTGCCAGAATGGATGAGCTTGAGAGCGAGCGTGATGAGTATAGAAGCGAACGTGATGACATGATTGAAGAGGAATCGAGGCAGCAGGCTGCGGAATCAGAGAGCGGAACCGAAGAAAATACGGACTTGCCGGGTGAAGCTGAGTCTATAAAGGAAACGGATGCGGTTAAACAGGAGAATACCAATAAGGCAACTAAGGAACGCCCTAACATTATTTTTCTTCAATTGGAGTCATTGTTTGATCCTCAACTGTTGAAGGATGTTGAGTTCAGCGGAACAGTGCTTCCGAAGCTTGAATGGCTGTACAAGAGTTATCCGTCCGGATTTCTTTCGGTGCCATCTGTCGGAGCAGGTACCGCAAATACAGAGTTCGAGATTATTTCGGGTATGAATCTTGACGATTTCGGACCGGGCGAGTATCCGTATAAGACGGTGCTTTCCCACAGCGCATGTGACTCTATATGCTATGATCTGAAGCAGTATGGCTATACAACGAATGCGCTGCATGACAATGATGGTACATTCTATGACAGAAATACAGTATTTTCCCAGTTGGGCTTTGAGACCTTTACTTCTCTGGAATACATGAATAATGTGGAGACGAATGAGATAGGCTGGGCGAAGGACAATGTGCTGATCTCACAGATTATTGAGATTCTTACAGGCTCAGAGAGCAGGGATTTCATCTATACTATATCGGTTCAGGGTCATGGAGATTATCCGGCAGATTATGAGATAAAGGAAGATGATATAACAGCCGAGGGCGAAGCAATAGAAGAGTTTAAGAGACCCTTCACATATTATATCAATGAGATACATGATATGGACAAGTTCGTGAGAAATCTCATATATGCGCTTAAGGGGCTTAATGAGCCTACGGTGCTTGTGATGTATGGTGATCATCTGCCGGCATTTGACATAACGGATGATGAGCTTGAGGGCGGTAATACATACACAACGCAGTATGTTATATGGAACAATATCGACCTTAAAAAGGTGGATGAAGATATAGAGGCTTTCCAGCTCACAAGCCATGTGATGGATATGCTTGGAATGACAGGAGGCGCCATATCAAAATACCACAGCACGTTGAGACATTCGGAGGACTACGAGGATTATTTGGAGGGACTCAGGGTGCTTGAATACGATATCCTGTACGGAGATAAGGAGGTCTATGGCGGTGAGCTGCCATATTCACCTACCAATCTTCAGATGGGGCATAAGAACATCACAATAAAAAAGGTGAGCAACTCGGATAACAATTTCGCTGTAACAGGGGAGAATTTCACGAAATTCAGCTATGTAATGGTAAACGGAGAGTATGCGGATACGATTTTTGTCAGCGATGACATGCTCTTAGTTGGCGGAATCACCCTGAAAGATGGTGACTCCGTCGTTGTAGTCCAGAAGGGAAAGGACGGAATTAAGCTTTCGAGTACGAGTATGTTTATTTTTCGCTCACATCAATAATACTGTTGGTCTTAGTGACTGAGCGGATGACTGAGTCACGGGCATTTTTCCACGGCTCATCCTTGTACTTGTAGTCGAACTTATTGATAAACCATGCAAGATCGTCGCGGACACGCTTCATATTATCGAGATAGAGCTTGTCCGTGACGGCGGTAAATTCCTCCAAAGAGCTTCCGCGAAGCTTTTTGGAGGCTTCTCTTATAAGAATCTCGTAGTGCCTGTTGCAAAAGCCGTTGCAGTTCTTATATTTTTCGCGGAAATCGCTCTCGCCCTCCCACAACATGAATATAGTATCAATATACCGCATAAAGACATTCTGCACTCTCTCGCATACGAAGCATGAGCTGTTGAGTGTGTGAAGATATGACAGCAGAGGACTTTCTTCGGTATTCTTTTTAAACAGGGAGACTGCCTTGGCAGCTCCTTTTTTTTGCAGCTTCTCAACGTCATCTATCGTCTTGTCGAAATGCGTCTTCATTACCCATGCCATTCCGAGGCGGTTATCCATGTGGTAGACCTGCTTAATATGCTTGTCGCAGAAGCCCAAGCGGTCCGTCTCACTTCTCACATCATCCTCCATGTAGCTTGGTCCCATGGTGTATTCTATGCTGTTGTCCTCGAGAGTCTTGTACATCGTGCATATAGGACATTCACATGAGGAGGCGAAGGCATCGTTTACCGGAATTGTATATAATTTTTCTTTCATTTTGGGAATCCTTTCTTAAAAAGCTTTTCTTAAAGAATATGTGTGTCAAGACCGGCGTTTCCGGGTCATGGCACCTACACTACAATTATATAATAAAATAGTATAAGGGTCAAAAGGTAAATGATTAAAAATATTGTGTTTTGGCGGGGATATGTTAAAATGAAAGGGTTGATTTTTATATGCGGGAAATGGCGGTAGCTTTATTGGCTTCCGCGGACAAAATATGTATGCTTAATATGAGAGTATAGTGTATTATATTTATGAATATCAGCCCCGTTGCTCGAAGCAGGATGTTAACTGTGATAAGAGTATTCTGTATGTTTACATAGAAGCAAAGCATACATCTGTGTATATATAAATATGATAAGTTATACATAGTTAAAAATATATAACATGTTTTGACATACGAATTTTTATTAGAAATATATTGCATAAAATCGGAACAAGTATCCTGATTTGATAATAAGCGTGAGGTGCGTTGTGAAGGAATTGTCGGTGCCGCTTGAGGTGGGTTCGAGGAAGCCTATCTATGAGCAGATATATGATTATATAAAAAAAGAGATAAGGGATAAAAATCTTCGGGCTGAAGCGAAGCTTCCGTCGACAAGGGCGCTATGTGTACATCTCAATGTGAGCAGGAGCACGGTGCAGCTTGCCTATGACCAGCTATTAAGCGAGGGCTATATAGAAGCGCGGCCGTGCAGGGGCTATTATGTCTTGAAGCTTGATGGATTGTATGACCTTGAGACGGTGGAGCATAAGAAAACGGCAAAGCGGGTTGAGGTAAATAAAGAATATGAGATAGATTTTTCGCCGAGTGGTATTGAGCTTGACAATTTTCCTTATAATTCATGGCGAAAGGTGAGCAGGACGGTAATCGGTGAGGAAGCAGGACTGTTCAATATGGGAGAGCCGCAGGGGGACATGGTATTTCGTGAGACGATAGCGGATTATCTACATGAGTCGCGCGGCGTCAAGTGCAGTCCGGATAATATAATAGTCGGCGCCGGGGATGAATACCTGCTTATGCTGCTTGACCAGCTTCTGTGCTTTGCGCATGGGAAACAGATGAGCTATGCCATGGAGAATCCTGCATACCGCAAGGCATATTTTGTGCTTAACGGTATCGGGCGCAAGGTGTGCCCGGTGAGGCTTGACGAATATGGTATGAGCTGCGACATGCTGAGAGAATGTGAAGCCAATGTTGCATATGTCACCCCCTCGCATCAGTATCCGATGGGTATTGTGATGAGCATAGGAAGGAGAATGGAGCTTCTTTCGTGGGCCGGGGAGGGCTCTGACAGATACATTATAGAGGATGACTATGATTCTGAGTTCAGATACAGGGGAAAACCGATACCGGCGCTTCAGGGCCTTGACAAGAACGGCAAGGTCATCTATATCGGAACATTTTCAAAGTCGATTGCTCCGGGGCTTAGAATGAGCTACATGGTTCTGCCGGACAGCCTGATGGACAGCTATATAAGTGTCGGAAAAAGATATTCCAACACAGTGTCGCGTATTGACCAGAATATCGTCAATCTATTCATAAAAGAGGGATATTATGAGCGGCATCTGAATAGAATGAGGGGTATTTATAAGGCTAAGCATGATGTCCTTCTTGGCGAACTCAAAAAATTCGGAGCGGAATACAGGATTGCAGGCGAGAGCGCAGGGCTTCATGTGCTGTTATCCACCGACAAAATGCCGGAGGATGAGCTTGTGCTACGTGCGGCACAGTGCGGTGTAAGGGTATACCCGTTGTCGGAGCATTTTTTGGGTGAAGATATAGAGTATGATATAAGAAAGCTCACCGGAAAAAGGAGCACGATTATCCTTGGCTATGCGAGACTTAATGAGGATGAGATAGTGAGAGGTACTAAGATTCTTATGGAGGCATTTTCAAATGAAAAAGATATGTAATTGTAATATACCGGCCAATCTGCAGAAGGATATGATGACGGAGAGCATTGCGGCTTATGTGGCGTCTCTGCCTAAGGAGGATGTTGTTGAGGATTCGGAATATGAGAAAAGACTTGATATATGCAGCAAGTGCGCCGATTTGGTAGGGGGACTTACTTGCAGCCATTGCGGCTGCTTCGTGCTTGCGAGAGCCAGAAAAAAACAGATGGACTGTCCTATGCCGGGTGGAAGCCGGTGGGACAGAGCTTTGGGACAGGGGTCAGGTACGTGTCCCAGCTCTGGGACACGTACCTGACCCCTGTCCCAAGCTTAACGAAAGGAAAGGTATGAACATGAAAATAAATGAGAAAAACGGCAATCTTTATGTGAGTGGTATAGACGACTTTCATCTGGCGCAGACCTTGGAGTGCGGTCAGTGCTTTCATTTTGAAAAAGTAGGAGAAAATGATTATTTTCTTTCCGCGAAGGGAAGATTCTTACATATATGCCAACAGGAAGACTGCTCAGTGATATTTTATGATACAGACAAGAGGACATTTGAAGATATCTGGGTGGATTATTTTGATTTAGAAAGAGATTATGGTGCCATCAAGAGAGCTATATTGAGGAAGGACGACAAGCTCAAGGCTCCGATGGATATGATGTGGGGGATAAGGATACTCAACCAGAGCTTTTTCGAGACGATGATTTCGTTTATCATATCCCAGAACAAGCAGATACCGCACATAAAAAAGATAGTTTCGGATTTGTCAATAAGATACGGAAGCCTTGCGCAGGGAGCAAAAAAGGAGTATGAGAGGGACAGCATTGCAGCGGAGACTTCAGGGACAGGAGTGAAAAATAAGGGTGTATTTTACAATTTCCCATCGGCAAAGAAGCTTATTGAAGCCGGCGAGGAAGGGCTTAAGGAGTGCAAGACGGGCTTCAGGGCGCCTTATATAATGGATGCCTGCCGCAGATTCGATGCCGGTGAGCTTGACGAGAAGATGTTGCGCGGGCTTGACTATGAGAGCGTCATGTGTGAGCTTATGAAGGTTCATGGCATTGGCGAAAAGGTGGCGAACTGTATCGCACTCTTTGGTCTGTCAAAAAGAAACGCTTTCCCGGTTGATGTATGGATAAAGCGCATTATGGAGGAACTCTATATAGGGCATGAGGCGGACAAAAAGGAGATTGGAAGGCTTGCGCAGGGCTTGTTCGGTGAGTATGGAGGCTACGCACAGCAGTATCTTTTCTATTATGGTAAGGAATTGAAAATCGGAAAGGAAACGAAAAATCAGTAGACTGGTGAAATTTCCATAATATCGTATTTTTGAACGGAGCAGGACATAAGGATAATATAAAAACAAAACAGTTTGGAAAAAATATAAAAATTGTATAAAATGGGTTGCAATCTCAAATTCATCTGCTATAATTAGCACTATGATGATGTGAGTGATAATTCTACTTGATGTAGAACAGATAAGGGCGCAATGAAATGAAGCCGTATCACATCTTTTACCGTTAATCGGTGGAATGGAGGATTTATCATGAAATTAGTACCATTAGGAGACAGAGTAGTATTAAAGCAGTTAGTAGCAGAGGAGACAACTAAGTCAGGCATCGTTTTACCTGGTCAGGCTAAGGAGAAGCCACAGCAGGCAGAGGTTGTTGCGGTTGGTCCTGGCGGAGTGGTTGACGGCAAGGAAGTCACAATGCAGGTTAAGGCAGGCGATAAGGTTATATATTCCAAGTATTCAGGCACAGAGGTTAAGCTTGAGGATACAGAGTACATCGTTGTAAAGCAGGGCGACATTCTTGCAATAGTTGAATAATTGCTTTACAGGAAGAATATACAGATACATGATATATTTTAAATATTATCATTTGTAACACAGAGAACAGCATGTTTCAGATATCAAAGTTTTAATTTTTGCTTTCATGTCATGCAGATGACAGAAGCGGTATGGAGGTTTTAATTATGGCAAAGGAAATTAAGTATGGCGCAGAAGCCAGAGCAGCATTAGGAGCAGGCGTTAATAAGTTAGCAGATACAGTCAGAGTTACACTTGGACCAAAGGGACGCAACGTGGTTCTTGATAAGTCCTACGGTGCACCACTCATCACAAACGATGGTGTTACAATCGCTAAGGAGATCGAGCTTGAGGACGCATTCGAGAACATGGGCGCACAGCTTGTAAAGGAAGTAGCAACAAAGACTAACGATGTTGCAGGTGATGGTACCACAACAGCTACAGTTCTTGCACAGGCTATGATTAACGAAGGAATGAAGAACCTTGCAGCAGGTGCTAACCCAATCATCCTTAGAAAGGGTATGAAGAAGGCTACAGATAAGGCTGTTGAGGCTATCGCCGCAATGAGCTCTAAGATTACAGGTTATAAGCAGATTGCCAAGGTTGCTGCTATTTCAGCAGGTGATGAGGGTGTTGGCCAGCTTGTAGCAGACGCTATGGAGAAGGTTACCAACGATGGTGTCATCACAATCGAAGAGTCAAAGACAATGAAGACAGAGCTTGACCTTGTAGAAGGTATGCAGTTCGACAGAGGCTATGTATCAGCATACATGGCAACAGATATGGATAAGATGGAGGCAGTTCTTGATAACCCATACATCCTTATCACTGACAAGAAGATTTCCAACATTCAGGAGATTCTCCCAATCCTTGAGCAGATTGTAAAGACAGGCGCTAAGCTTCTCATCATCGCTGAGGATATCGAGGGTGAGGCTCTTACAACGCTTATTGTCAACAAGCTTCGTGGCACATTCTCAGTAGTAGGTGTCAAGGCTCCGGGCTATGGTGACAGAAGAAAAGAGATGCTTAAGGATATCGCAATCCTTACAGGCGGTCAGGTTATCTCAGAGGAGCTTGGTCTTGAGCTTAAGGATACAACAATTGACATGCTTGGCCGTGCTAAGTCCGTTAAGGTTCAGAAGGAGAACACAATCATTGTTGACGGCTGCGGCGATAAGGCTGATATCACAGCAAGAGTTAACCAGATTAAGAAGCAGATTGAGGAGACAACATCTGATTTCGATAGAGAGAAGCTTCAGGAGAGACTTGCAAAGCTTGCAGGCGGTGTCGCAGTTATCCGCGTAGGTGCTGCTACTGAGACAGAGATGAAGGAAGCTAAGCTTCGTCTTGAGGATGCCCTTGCAGCAACAAAGGCAGCAGTTGAGGAAGGTATCATCCAGGGCGGTGGTTCAGCTTACATCCACGCTTCCAAGGAAGTTGCTAAGCTTGCAGCAGAGCTTGAGGGCGACGAAAAGACAGGTGCTAAGATTATTCTCAAGGCACTTGAGGCTCCGCTCTTCCACATTGCAGCTAACGCAGGACTTGAAGGCTCAGTTATCATCAACAAGGTACGTGAGTCTGAGGTTGGCGTAGGCTTCGATGCTCTCAATGAGGAGTACGTCAACATGGTTGAGGCAGGTATTCTTGACCCTGCCAAGGTTACAAGAAGCGCACTTCAGAACGCAACAAGCGTAGCTTCAACATTCCTCACAACTGAATCAGCAGTTGCCAGCATTAAGGAAGACACACCAGCTATGCCGGCAGGCGCAGGCATGGGCGGAATGATGTAATCATTCAGTACAACTAAATAAGAATTATAAGGAACCCCGGAGATGCCGATTGGCAGCTCCGGGGTTTTTGTGTGAAAATCCGAAAGGATATTGTATAATATTGTGTGGGTGTGATAATATTAAACGGAATAACAGTCTGTTATGAATATATGGAAGATGGATTTATGTATTATTTATTAGAAGTTAAGTGCATAAATTGCGGTTTAAGGAGGCAACAGATAAAATTGTTAATAAATAAGCAGAATAAAGCAGTAATATTCGACATGGACGGAGTGATATTTGATTCTGAGCAGGCTGTGTACAATGGCTGGAAGGAGCTTTCTCAAAAGTATGGCTTTGAGAATCTTGACATTCCGTATATGAAATGCATAGGTGTCAATGCTGCAAGCTCCAGGCGGATTTTTCTTGACTATTACGGTGAGGATTTCCCTTATGATAAGTACAAGGATGAGCAGTCGAAAAATTATCACGAAAAGTATGACGGTGGAAGGCTTCCGCTCAAAAAAGGCGTGAGGGAGCTTTTACAGAACCTTAAAACCAACAATTACAAGGTAGCGATAGCTTCTTCGACGAGGACTGCATTGGTTGTCAGGCAGATAGAGGAGGCTGACCTGGCACAATATTTTGATGTGATTGTCGGCGGCGATATGGTATCAAGGAGCAAGCCTGAGCCGGATATATTCCTGCGTGCGTGTGATGAGCTGGGCTATGAGCCGGGTGAGGCATACGTCATAGAGGATTCGTATAATGGTATAAGGGCAGCCTTTGCGGCAGGGATGCACCCGGTAATGGTTCCGGATATGCTTGCGCCGGATGATGAGATGGCACAGAAGGCGGAGGCAGTATTGGATGATTTGACAGCCGTGTGGGAGTATATCAGCGGCTGTGATAACACTATAAATCGGAATGCAACAAATTGATAAAATAACAGTATTTTTTTAAACACCTTGAGAGACATGCATTATCCCATATTTTAAGAATATTATGGGATTTGCAATGCTTAGGGTGTTTTGTTTTTTGTCGGAGACAATTATTATAAATGTTATTGCTTATAAATTGTTATTGACTTATAATATAGATATATAATAAAAATGGAGATGTGCATTAATGGCTGAATATAATGATAACGATTTTGGAAGGCTTATACATAATATTAGAAAGAGCAAGAAAATAAAAGTAGATGCACTTGTAAAGGGCTTATGTTCCATAAAGGTTCTTTATGGGATTGAAGCTGGGGACATGCTGCCGGGGTATTTGCTTAAGAGTGCACTGATTGGCAGATTGGGGCTTGCACCGGAATGGTTCGATAACATGCTTACCTTTGAAGAATATGAGGAATGGCAGCTTAGAAACAGTCTTATAGATTCACTGGGAAAGCCGGATGAACAGTTATTGCTTGAAGAATATAAGAAAAAGTATATAAAACATAATTTGGATGATGTTATATATAAAAAAATTGATTATGAAAATACATTTGAAATTTCCGACAGATTAAGAATGCAATTTTATCTGACTGCTAAGGCAATGAGCACAGCAGCAGAGGGTGACGATTATAAAATGGCGGCTGCCATGACATCGGACATCTTTGCAAATAATGAATTTGATATTGGAAAACTCTACGAGTATAAGCTGTCGGTAAATGAACTGAACTTATGCATTGAAGCATTGTGGCATTCGGAAGGAAAAAATAAAACCATTGATAATGTAATGGCAATAGTTGATTATATGGACAAAAATTATTATGACAATAAGGCTAAGACAAAACTTTATTCTAAACTTGTTGTGTATTATTGCCGTTTGAATGAAAGTGTGACAGATATAACGGAATTGTGCAGAATGTGGAATTTATGCCGGAATGCAGTTGAATTGCTTAGAGAAGATAAAAAATCATATTATATAATAGAACTATTTGATATCCAGATTAATATCTCAGATAGGATTTGGGCATTGATAAAAGGGAAAAATCGGGATGATTTTATTAGTAATATGATTCACAATAAGCAAAAAATTAAGTTATGGCGTGATATATTGTCTAATGAATATAAGAAACGTGGAATACCGGAGTTTATGAATAATGATGTATATATATATCGCGAAGGAACAGCATATTGCATAAATGATATAGTCAGAGCCAGACGTTATTTGCTTGGTTATAGCCGCAAAGAGTTAAGTGATGGTATTTGCGCTGAGAAAACGATTGAAAAGACGGAACAGCATAGAAGTAACTTACAATATAATAACATGAAGAGTATATATAGCAGGCTTAATCTTCCGCGTGCATATCAATATTCGTCACTTATAACCTGTAATATAGCAGATTTGGAAAAAGAGGAGGAAATGTGGAATTTAATTGGATGTGATAAGTTAACAAAGGCTCTTGCCATTCTAAATGAATTAAAAAGTTCCATTCCCGACTACGAATACAATCAACAGATTCTTGGAAGAGCAGAGATAATGATTATGAGGTCGCTCGGAAGAATTTCTAATGATGAAGCGTTGGATAAATTAATTAAGCTATTAGAACTAACAGTACCTATGGAGTGTATTTATAGATTTGTAAATAATCGAAGTCATGGACCTATGAAAAATGAAAGTGTGAAAAAAAGAATATATTTTACACAAGCGGAAGTATTTTGTCTAATATCTATAGGTGGTTGCTATGAAATTAAGGGTGATTATGAAAAAACAGACTGTTATTTTAAATTATTATATGAATATTTTGTAAATAATAAAGAATATGATGGCTTATATGGAGCTGAGGTTATATTTCGCATGTTGGCAATTCAATATTCAAGTATGCTTGGAGATTGTGGAAAATATACCATGTCTAACGAAATCGCAGATATGTCTGCAAAGCTTCAGCTACAACTTTACAGACCACAAAAGGTATGGTGGCACAAGTATAATAATCTTTGGAATGATAATTTAAAGAAAAAAGATAAAGAGGAATACAATAATATTTTGATGGAATGTGCTACTTTATGTCATATATATGATGATAAGGATGTAGCTTATATATTTGAAAAGAAATTAATATAATGTGGATGTGCTTATTTAGTATGTGAGGATTGCGTTGAATTAGAGGGAGCTTCGTCATGTATAGTGACGATATGATTACACTTATTAAAAAAGCTATTTGTATCTGCTATTATATTATTGTGTGATAAAAACGATGTGATAAATATAAAAGCTATAATTATTTTTTTAACAATTTTATTTGTGTTATGCATGTTCAGAAATTCCTTCCTTTTTAAAATATTTTATTATTATATGCTATAAAAGAAAATCCCCCTTTTCAGGTAAACAATTTATACCTGAAAAGGGGAGGAGTAGAAAGCCTGCATTAATGATATAAATAACATGTGAGACCGTTTCAAGTTTTATGTAAACGTTAAAAACTGATATAAGATTTGTGAATAGTTGCAAATGGGCAGAGCCGATTTTTCGGATTCTGCCCATATCTACATTATACAGGAGCCGCTAATGCTTTGAAAATAAGTTTGTTATGTTTGATCATGATGTGATGATCCTTTCTTTTCATTATATTTCATATGCATTTTAGCATTATTGCATATAAAAAAAACATTCCCCTTTTCGGGTGAAGAAAATTAACCTGAAAAGGGAAGTGTTTGAAAGTAAAATACTGTGGTATGCTTAATTTGTGATTATTAAGTGCACTGATAATTATACAATACTAAGCAGATAGGAGATAAAATAAAGAACATGGGATTAAGAATTAATGAAATTAATAATAATGAGAGTTATGAAATTAAACCATATACAAGTTCAAAAAATGAGAATAGCAATGCTTCAGAGAATAATTTTGCAAGTTATGGTGTGGTATATGAGCATAATACAGACAAGACTTTGGAATCCTGTGTATATACAAAGGAACAAGTTATGGCTGCAAGATCAAGTGTGGAAAACAAACAGTTTCAAAATAATTTAAAGATTTTGGGATTCTATAGCGGTTCGGTGGCAACAGATGGCAACCTTGGCTCTCAAGAGAGTTTGCGGGCAATCAAAAACTTTCAAAGGGTTTATGGGCTACAGATAAGCGGAGGTTCTAATGATCAGACTAGGGCAAAGTTGAACGAGGTTATTGCGTTTTATAATAGTACTTTAGCAGACCCGGAGCTTTCGACAGTGGCTAAAACTGTCAGCGGCTACAGCGATTACAATGAAAGTCTCGTAAAAGCAGATGTAGCACGAAGCTGGACGTTTCTCAGGGTAGGAATGGGATTGACAGCAAAGCAGGCATCAGGGGTTATGGGAAATATAATGCAGGAAAGCGGGGCATCTCCGACTAATGCTCAAGATAGTAAAATGAATTCCTCTAAATTGAGGGATACTGGTTATACATATTCCACTACAGATAATGTTGCGTATGGTATTGTTCAGTGGAAAAACCAATCCAGAAAACAAGGGCTTAAAGATATGGCAGACACCATGGGGAGTACCGTTAGCAACTGTAACGTACAGTTTGCTTATCTGAGAAGCGAATTAGAGACATCATGCAAATCTGCATGGAATAAGATAAAGGATAAGGATGATGTAGAAAATGCTGCAAGAGTTTTCTGTGGAGAGTTTGAGGTTACTGCTTGGAGCGATCAACGACTAGATAAGGCTAATACCGTTTATAACGCATTGGCATAAAATTGTTGATACATAATGTGTATTCAATGGACTGCATAGATTTGGTTAAAAGATTCTGCATGGTTCTTCAGAATTTATTATACCAGGAGGGAAAATGATATGAATTCTAATAATTTCTTTCAGAAAAATAAAAAGGTATTGATGGCAGCAGTTGGACTGATAGTTATCTGCATAGTGATGTTGTCCTGGAGAATCGGAAAGCGGACGGCAGGAAAGTCGTTGGATACCGTGGGAGAATCACAAAGAGAGTCAATAGTAGAAGAATCTACAGAAACCACATCCGTAGAGGAGAACTCTGTGGAGATAGCTTCTGATGAGGTGACAACTGTAGCTGATGCATCTACTGAAGAATTGGAATCACCAGCAGAATCTGAACCGGTTCTGACGGCAGAGTATGAGTTGATATATGAGGGAATCAGTGTCTTTGATGTATTTCATTATTCCGCCTTTAAGGAGGATAATAATGCCGATTTGTATATGAGACGGCTTAAGGATGATAAAGGCGAATACGTTGAGCTTAGTCTGTGGGCTGATCAGAAGGAAATCTGGCATACGGTAAATGACGATGACACAGAGGATTATGATTTGTTCTATATGGAACCATCAGAATGTCTTACATTGGAGCAGAAACAGTGCTATTATGTGCTTCCGCTCGATGGAGCAGTCTATTTGATGAGATACCGTATGGAGACCATGCCGCATGCTGTCACTATGTCCTATAAAGTATTTGGAGTTGATTCTATGTTGCCGAACTCTTTTTCTGGAAGTGAAGAACCTGTTGATGCTGGCAGCATAACGGCCTATCTTGCAGACAATGGTAAGGTTGATACTGAAGTTTCTTTTCCTGTCGAACAGTTGACCGACTTTGCAGACACAGTTAAGACATATATGGAAAATGGATATCTGGCGGCATCCACACTTCAAGGCGTATTTGAATTTGGAAGCAGTGATGACATGGAGAATACGGTTTCGCCATATCTGTATGATATATTCCCATGGATTTCGGAAATTATTGCAAAGAATGGTGTCAATACTGAAGGAATCAGTTCAGTAAAGCAGATGCTGACAGCGGTTAAGGATGCATTGCCGACAGACGGTTCAGTCACTATGCCGGATGTTGCTGCTGATGGAACCGGTTTCATTACAGGAGATTACTTCAGCGATAGTGATGAGAGCTATTTGACAATCAATATGGTGGAGGAAGGTTCTTATAGCGGACACCTCCTAATTGACAATGTATTGTCAACGGAATTTAGTGGAGATTATGCCAATGGAATACTTAATGCAGTACAGCAGGATAATAATTCCGAAGGTCTTTTGTATGAGCTGGAAATATCTTTTCAGAGTGGCAGGGCGATAGTCACAATCACAGCTGCTGATAGAGAGGATTTGGCAGGCGAGACCATTACCTTGGACAAAAATGTGAAGCCAAAGAGCCTGGAAGTCATGAAAAATGATAGTGATACTGCACAGAATAATCTGGATGAATTATATTCTTCAACTGTCAAGTGTGACTACACATGGTTAACAATTGATGATGAATATATTGACCGCAGCCTTCCGGCTGCTGCTGTGCTTGAAAATGGCAGTGTTATAACATTTAACTATGATGATATGTACAGACTGTGTTCACTGGAAAAAGATGGAGAAGAGTATGCGGTTTTTTCATGGAAATACGATACGCAGTCCGGTAAAAGTATTTTGAGGGAATATTGTATTGATGATTTACAATACGAATATACAGATTTGGTTGTGGCGGAAAATAGCCTGTATGGGAAATATGAAAATATAGCCCGGTATGCTTATGTGACAAAAGCTGCTGATGATTCTTTTGATATTACATATGATTATGAGACAGGCGAAGAGGGCAGGATAGCTTGGATAATAGAAGAAGGAAAACAGATTGCTAAAATAGAATATATCAAAAATACTCCATTCAAATATTGGAATAATAATGGTGAATGGATATTAATGGAAGATATTGATGAGACAGAATTGGAGGAGAAAGAAAGAGAACTCTTTATATCTGTGAGGTCGGACTGTCGTTATCTTGATGGAGTTATATATATACCGGACCTTATGATTTATTATTATCCTGATAGGGGATTTGTCGATGTGAATGGAAGCCGGATTCTAAAATCGAATTACGGTATAATATCCGGTGAGGGAGCAGCGAAGAAGGCATATCATAGCTACGAAGATATGCAGCTTTCGAAGACACTGTACGGAAAATACCGGCTTGTTGAGGGAAAGTTGAAAAACGGAGATACGATTGAGTTGGAATATATTGAAAATCCTTCCAAGGATAATTTTGTTTCAGCAAAGAAAGTAAATGGTGTGGTAACCACAAGATATATATGGCAGGCTGATAATGAAATGGGACATTATCTGATAAAAAAGATTGTGGATAAGGATGTTGAGGTGGAATATTTATATGGAGAGTATGTTCTGGGTAGCATCTACAAGTATAATATCGTTCCGTATGGCTTCATATATGATGGTGAGGTGTACGTCTATGGCGATGATGGTATGAGTATTTATCATAATGGCGAGAAAATATTGTCACGGGAAATGCATTTTGAAAGGGGAACACCTTCAGACTACTTCCCTAAGGAGGTTGACGTGTGGGCGGCGTATGAACAGTATATATATTTATATGAATATGATATGTATATGGACAGAGAAGGTGCACTTTACTATTACAGCGACGGAGCACTGGAAAACTTTAGCCCGGAAGAATAGAATGACATTGCCTGCCTCACCTTGTAGTGCTATAATAATATCGGATATATTGTGAAAGCACATTCGTTGAATGGAGGGGGAAGCTATGAAGGTCAATTCTTTACAGGAGTACAAGGATTTCGTAGAGCGGCATAATATTCCGCTGGACACGATAAGATTTGCGCTTGGCGAGGACAAGGGGCATGACCCGCGATGGTTCTACATCTATCAGGACAGATTTACAGGTGAGTGGGTTGTCGTAAAGAATAAGAGCGACGGAAGCACCGCGGAGCGGTACAGAGGCAATGATGAGGCGAAGGCATGCCAGATACTCTTTGACAAGATGGAGGAGGAGTTCAATAAAAGAAAGTATGCAGGCGAGGATACTGCAGGTGGTGCTTCAGGCTCAGCAGGAAGCTCACAAAAGAGGAAAAAGAGCCATTTTTCTTCGTTCGTGCTGAGATTTCTGCCGTATTTAATCGCTATACCTATATGTGCGTATGCATTCTGGGATGGATACAGGGATACACATACAAAGAGACCGGGGCAGGGGTACTATGTCTTTCGTAATACATACGATGACGGCTCAGTGTGGGATGATTTATACTATTATCTTGATAGCTGCTGGTATTATTTTGACGATGAGTACGATGACTGGTATGTAGACAGTGACTTTGACTATTCGTATGATGATGTGGACGATTACTATATGGGCAGCTATTATTCATCGCTTGACGGATATTATGACGGGGAAGCATGGGATTTTGACGATACCTCATATTATCAGAATTACGTTGAGTCGAAGGACAAAGATGATAACTACTATGATGATGACGATGATGATTCATGGGACAGCTTCGACTGGGGCGACTGGGACAGCAATGATTCGGATTGGGATAGTGACTGGTGATTAAAGAGCAGCAGATATATGTCAGGTACATTTGTGTGCATGATGATATATCTGCTGTTTTGTCTTTATGCTATATTTTTTACTGTATTTCTCTAAGCGCCTTCCTAAACTGAAACGAAAACAACACCGCAGTGAATGTCACGGCAATTATATCGGCGACCGGTTCAGCCATGTACACAGCGTATGCCTTATTAGCGGTATAGATGTGCGGCATGATGTAGATGAGTGGTATGAGCAGCACGAATTTTCTCATGACCGCCACAATGATTGATGATACAGCCTTGCCAAGTGAGTTAAATGCCATCTGGCAGGAAATCTGTATTCCGAATATGAACATTACAGCCATGTATATTCTGAGGGCGGTCTTTGTGAAGGCTATAAGCTCTGCGTCCGGTGTGAACATTCCGGCAAATATCTGTGGTAACAGCATGACTAAGCCCCAGAGCAGGACGGAGTAGTACAGGCTTGCCTTCAGGAGAAGAAAGTAAGCCTTTTTAACGCGTGCGGCGTTTCTGGCTCCGTAGTTGTAGCTCATGATAGGCTGTGCACCCTGTCCAAGTCCCTGAAGAGGGAGCATTGCAAACTGCATTACACTGGTGAGTATTGTCATGGCTCCGACAGCGACATCACCGCCGTATTTTAACAGTGATGAGTTAAAGCACACGGAAATGATGCTCTCACTGGCCTGCATTATAAAAAGTGAAAGGCCAAGTGCAAGACAAGGAAGTATTATGTCCGGTCTGAGCACGAGATTTTCTTTTTTAATACGCAGGGTTGTCTTTTTACCAAACAGGAATGACAGAACCCATACACAGGAGCATGCCTGCGAGATGATGGTTGCAAGGGCGGCTCCGGCTGCTCCCATATTGAGTGCGAATATGAATACAGGGTCAAGCACTATATTCACAACGGCACCTATAAGAACGGACAACATTCCGGTTTTTGCGAAACCCTGTGCGGTTATGAAGGTGTTCATGCCGAGAGTTAACTGTACGAACAGCGTGCCGATGGCGTATATGTTCATGTAGCTTACGGCATAGTCGATAGTGTTTGTGCTTGCGCCGAATGCGAGAAGCATAGGGCGGTTGAAAAAGCACATTACCACAGTGAGGATTACTGATATGATAAGCTGGGTTGTAAAGCAGTTTCCAAGAATCTTTTCAGCCTTAGCCTTATCACCCTTGCCCATGAGAATAGAAGCGCGCGGAGCACCTCCGTTTCCGACAAGCGCCGCAAAAGCGGATATTATCATAATAAGAGGCATGCATACACCTACGCCTGTAAGTGCCAGAGAACCATTTCCGGGGATATGGCCTATGTATATGCGGTCTACAATATTATAGAGCATGTTTATCATCTGTGCGGCAACTGTAGGAACGGCGAGCCTGATAAGAAGCTTTCCAATCGGCTCTGTTGCCAGAAATTCTTTGTTAGTATTCATTGTCTGAGGTCCTTTCATATTTTTAACAATTGGCATGCCGCTTGATGGCAGTGCAATTATTTTATATTATTTGTATGTCATGTGCGGCAGGAAAAATTCTGCTCTCGACTCATACTATAAATATTATAATGGCAATGTTATAATTGGCAAGTTTAAAAGTCGAAATCAAGGCATAGTTTACAGAATTTTTATAATAGTGCATAGAAGTTTTGATATTTATTTCATGTATTAGACGGTTGGGAACGAATAACTATTGTATTGAGAGAGAAAATTTGTTAAAATACAAACAATTATCTATAAATAATTATGCACGAAAGGGGTTTGGTATATGAACACATATATTCCGGGTGTGGACAGTGACATACATATTTTAGGCCGTACTGCCAGCCGGCAGGAACCGGCTTTTTTCTGGACAGGCAGTGGAATAGAATTTATGGTTGATGGAAGCGGGCTGTCGATAGATTTTATAACTGATTATGAGATATATGAACAGTGGATAAGGGTAGAGGTTGATGGCTTTACTATGATAAGAACATCACTCCCTAAGGGGAGAAGTACACTTACGGTGTATAGGAATATGAATCCGGACAACAGAAGAAGGGTTCGTGTACTGAAGGAAGTCCAGCCGATGGCAGGTGATAGGGCAGGGCTGCTCTTTGTGAATGCAGTCCATACGGATGGGAAGCTCATGCCGATAGAGAAGAAATGGTTGAAGATGGAATTTATCGGTGACAGCATCACATCCGGTGAAGGGCTGGCAGGAGCTGCAGGTGTGACTGAGTGGAATTCGGCAGTGTTTTCCACGAAAGGACATTATGCCCTTGAAGTGGCGGACAGCTTTAATGCTGATTTCAGAATAATGTCGCAAAGTGGATGGGGTGTATACTCCGGTTGGGACAATAATCCGAATACGGTTCTGCCAAGGTACTACGAGCAGGTCTGCGGACTCTTAGGTGGAAGGGCACAGATTGATGCGGGGGCATTGGACAGGAATGCCTTCGATTCATGGCAGCCGGATGTGGTCATGGTGAATCTTGGAACCAATGATGCGAGCGCATTCCGTATGGATGCATGGGTTGATGAGAAAACAGGCAGGATATATAAGCAGGAAAAGAATCCGGATGGAAGCTGTGAGCAGGATTCTGTCGATAGATTTGAAAATGCAGTGTACCAATTCATTGCCCTGCTGCGTAAGAATAATCCCAATGCCTGTATAATATGGATGTATGGAATGTTGGGAAGAGAAATAGAAAACTATATTGTTGAGACGGTTGACAGATATAAGAAAGATAATACGGATGATAAGGTTTCGTATCTTAGGCTGCCAGATTTAGAAAGTGGATGGGCAGGTGCCAACAATCATCCGGCTGTTCCGTCACATCATGCAGCCGCACAGACAATAATAGAATATTTGAGAGGATTGTTACATGACTAATCAGAATAAAATGGATGATAAATTCAAGAAAACAATGCAGAAGATTCTTGTTGCGTTTATAATTACACTCGCGGTAATCATTGTAGGAGCGTTTATATATATTTACATACGTTCTCCAAAGACAACGAACCTTGCCGATTCGACATTGTTCACTGAGGAGGAGGTATATTCTAAGTCGGAAGAAATCATAGGCCTTTTTGAGAGCGGTGATAATGATGGACTTAGGGCATTGTGTAACACAGAGATGGCCGTTCGGATGACCGATGAGGTGTTAAAAAACGGCATGGACGGCTTCGGAGGCAGTCTTGGAGAGCGTATTGAGTTAACGAGTAAGGAGGGTGTAGAAGCGAAGCAGTCCGATGGCTATTATGCAATGACGCGTTATAAGATAAAGTATGAGAATATTGAACTTACTTATACAATTATATTGGATACGGATATGAAGCTTGCGGGATTTGCTGCCGAGCCTGCAAAATAATGTACTGATTAAATGAGGTATATATGTTTGACTATACGAAAAGTATTTTATTCAGAAAGATAAATGAACCTGAAATCGAAAAAATGCTCAGATGCTCAATGGCATCCACTAAACAGGTCGATGGCGGTGAGATGATATTCGGGCAGGATGATAAGCCTGTATTTATATATCTTCTTCTTGAAGGGCAGGTTATTATAACCAAGTATCTTCCGTCCGGAAGAAGGGATATATTGATGACAGTCGAGCCGGGTGATGTATTTGGAGAGATATTTTTTTTCGGGGATGAAGAATATTACTGGTGTGACGCGGTTGCTGTGAAAAATTCAAAGCTTCTGATGATACCATATTCATTTATATATGGCTTCTGTTCTAATGTGTGTGAGCATCACAAGCAGCTTGTACATAATCTGCTTGATATACAGTCGAGGTGCAATCTGCAGATGATGAAAAAGCTCCACATTGTGACAGGAACTACACTCAAGCAGAAGCTTGGTCTGTGGATGAATGACCGTATCAATGAAAAAAATGAAGTGAAGCTTGATATGACACGCGAGGAGCTTGCCGATTATCTCGGTGCAGCGCGCCCGTCACTCTCAAGAACACTTACCCAGATGCAGGATGAGGGAATCATATCGATTCACAAGCGGGTGATAAAAATTGAGGACATGGAACTCTTTGAGGAGTTGTTTGACGATTAGAATATGAATAATTCAGGTGAAATAATATAGCCGGGTCTGTGTATTGCGCTTTAATGTGCTTATTTTTACTTAATTGTAAAAAAAGAATAAATTTGTAAAAATGTTGCAAATGTGACATAATTACCTTTTTTATGGTGTTATATTGTGAACATCAAAAGGAAGGAGGTAATTGCTATGACAGCAAGTACAGCACAGGTTGACAATCTTATTTCATTATTGGATGGATACGCAGAGAAAGGTGGACATCATCTTAATGTCAATGTACTTAACAGGGAGACTCTTATAGATGCACAGAAGCATCCTGAGAAATATCCACAGCTTACCATCCGAGTATCCGGCTACGCAGTAAACTTTATCAAGCTCACTAAGGAGCAGCAGGATGAGGTTATAAGCAGAACTTTCCATCAGGCTATGTAATTACAGATTGTGAAGTGCATATCTGATGGAAAGTTCTACTTTCACATCAGGCGATGTAGTTACATATTGTGAAGTGTATATCTGATGGAAAGTTCTACTTTCACATCAGGCTATGTAGCAGAGCTTGTGGAAAGTGGAACGGATTGAAGGCTCTGCTTTCACATCAAGCGATATAATATGTGTATGAAAAATAAAAGGAAGTCCCCTGTGACACAGAGTATGCCACAGGGGGCTTTTTTGGTGTCCGGAACCACTGTCTGTCTCCTGTCCTGCTTGCTATTTTATGTAATCAATGGTAAAATTAAATAATTCATATATGTATATTGAACGCAGAATAAGCAATCCCCCGCTTCAAGTGTGTAGAGCACTAAGCGGTGGGTAAGGGGGATGCGAACTGCGTTCATGAGCAGGTAGCGAAAGCGGATTGCGAATGTCTGCTTTACAGATGGTCATCGCATATGCAAGGAGGTAGTGTGAAAAACGTAAAGAGCACGTTTTTCACTACTATTTATGTCGCCAGTCAAAGGCGGCGGAATGGAGATTATTATGAAAAAATCAAGGAGATTATGTCTATTGTTTCTCAGTGTGGTTTTTGTATCAGCTTTATGTGTGGGCTGCGCCAAGGCAGCAGACAATGCTCCGTACACTCAGGAACCGGGTTCTGGTCAGAGTGGTGCAGCCGGCAGCATGTCTGATACGGAAGGAAGCAGCAATGGTGAAGGAATTGTCGAGGTGGAATCAACTGTGACAGAGAGCGGACGGTCTGAATCACAGAAACAGACCGGAACTGCAGAGAATGAAGCTCCGGCACAGAAGGCTTCAACAGAAGCGGAAAGTGCGAAGCAGGAAACCTCAGTGCAGGAAGATAAATCAGACATGGGAACAATGCAGAGTGAGCAGGAACAGCAGAGTTCAGGTTCTGACAGCACACCGGGAACCGGCAGCACACCATATTCACAGCATGGCAAGCTGAGCGTTAACGGAACGACACTGACAGACGAACATGGTGCGGTATTTCAGCTTCAGGGTGTGAGCACACATGGCATAGGATGGTTTCCGCAGTATGTGAATGAGGATACCTTTGCGGAGCTTGAGAGCTGGGGAGCTAATGCTGTGAGGCTTGCCATGTACACAGCGGAGGGCGGTTACTGCGAGGGCGGTGATGCTGACAAGGATAAGCTTAAGAAGCTTATAGACACGGGAGTTCAGGCCGCAACGAAGCTTGGTATGTACGTGATTATAGACTGGCATGTGTTAAATGACCATGACCCTTGGACATACGCAGATGAGGCAGAGAAGTTTTTTGCTGAGATGTCGGAAAAGTATAAGGATTATGGCAATGTGATTTATGAGATATGCAATGAGCCTAACAGCGGACCGGACTGGGGCAGTGTCAAGTCCTATGCAGAGAAGATAATTCCGGTAATACGTGAGAATGCTCCGGATGCTGTTATAATAGTCGGAACACCTACATGGTCACAGGATGTCGACAAGGCGGCAGCAGACCCGATAACAGGCTATGACAATATAATGTATGCACTTCATTTTTATGCAGATACACACAGGGATTATTTAAGAGACAGGATGAAAAAAGCGATTGACAGTGGACTTCCGGTCATTGTATCTGAGTTCGGAATATGTGACGCCTCAGGAAACGGGGGCAACAATTATGACGAGGGAAATAAGTGGATAGAGGCGATGGATGATTACAATATAAGCTATTTCATCTGGAACCTTTCTAATAAGGCGGAGACTTCGGCTCTTATATCGAGCAGTTGTAGTAAGCTGTCGGGATTTGCAGACAGTGAGCTGTCCGATTCAGGCAGATGGTATAAGGAAGTTTTAATTAAGCAAAGAGAGGATAAATAACATGGGAGAGAGATTAACGGCGAGCGATGTTAAGAAGATTGAGGAGGAGATAGAATACCGCCGTCTTGTTGAGAGAAAGAGAATCCTGAATGACGTTAAGGAGGCGAGGGCACAGGGAGATTTAAGCGAGAATTTCGAGTACTATGCCGCTAAGAAGGAGAAAAACAGAAATGACGGACGTATCCGTTATCTGGAGAAGATGTTAAAATATGCCACGATAGTCGATGATACATCCAAGGATGATGAGGTCGGCATGAATAACACAGTGGATGTGTATTTCGAGGATGACGATGAGACGGAGACATACAAGCTGGTCACAAGCATAAGAGGCGATTCCATGCATAACTATATAAGTATTGAATCACCTATCGGCAAGGCTATCATGGGGCACAAGGTCGGCGACAGGGTTCAGGTTGTGGTCAACGATAATGTGAGCTATTATGTCCGGATTAAGAAGATTGACAAGACAACCGATGACAGTAATGACAGAATTAAGGAATTTTAAGGTGTGACAGGTATAAAGACATTTTTGCAGATGGTATCAGGTCTGTTGAACAGACTTAATGAAAAAATAACATGAACATATCCGGAATATGTTCGGAAAGAGGATTCTTATGGCAAAAGCGGGTGCGGAAGGCAGCAGGAAAAGGACTGTAAAAGAAAGAGAAAAATATATAATGTCACTTGTAAAACAGATGACATTGGATGAGAAGATTGGAATGATACATGGAGCAGGTCTGTTCAGGACGGCGGGTGTGCCGCGCCTTGGTATACCGGAGCTTCACATGTCGGACGGTCCGATGGGAGTGCGTCAGGAGTTTGTCGATAATGACTGGAAGAATGTATATGACAGTGATGATACTGTGACCTATCTTCCGTCTAACAGTGCAATAGCAGCTACCTGGAACCCTAAGAGGGCAAAAGAATGTGGTGAGGTTCTTGGTACAGAAGCGCGTGGCAGAGGCAAGGATGTTATTCTTGCGCCGGGTATCAATATCAAGAGGACACAGCTATGTGGGCGTAATTTTGAATATATGAGTGAGGACCCATATCTTGTATCGGAGATGACGGTTCCGCTTATAAAGGGAATACAGAAGGCGGATGTAGCTGCCTGTGTGAAGCATTTTGCGGTAAATGGTCAGGAGACGAACAGACTGTGGGTCGACACCGTTGTAGATAAGAGAACACTCTATGAATTGTACCTGCCGGGTTTTGATGCCGCGGTGAACAGGGCGCACTCCTACTCGATAATGGGAGCCTATAATATGCTTAACGGGCAGCACTGCTGTGAGAGCAGATATCTGTTAGGGGATATTTTAAGAAAAGAATGGGGCTATGACGGAACCGTGATAAGCGACTGGGGAGGTGTGCATGACACGGTGGCGGCCGCGGAGAGTGAGCTTGACCTTGAGATGTCTATAACCTTTAATTTCGACGATTACTGTATGGCTAATCCGCTAAAGAAAGCTGTGGAGGATGGAAAAGTAAAGGAAAAGCATATTGATAAGAAGGTTGCCAATCTGTTAAGGCTTATGTACAGGCTCAAGATGCTTCCGGGAACAGGGGAGAGGAAGAAGGGCTGTTTCCATAGCTTTGAACATATAAAGGCTGCGAGAAAGACAGCAGAGGAATCGGTTATTCTTCTCAAGAATGATAAGACGCTTCTTCCGTTAAAACTTGATTCACAGGTCGCAGTGATTGGCCGTAATGCGACTGCAATCCATTCTAATGGCGGAGGCAGTGCTGAGATTAAGGCTATCTATGAGGTCACACCTTTGAGGGCACTTATGAATGTGGGCGGTGGTGACACGCACTTTGTGTATGAGCCGGGTTATGTACTGCCGGACAAGGATGACGCACAGGGTGAGAGCTGGCAGGAGACTTCCCTTGAAAATGCGGGCAGCCGTAAGGAAGAAAGCGCGGATGAGACGCTTATGGCACGGATAGATGAGTATAGACAAAGAGCTGTAAAGCTCGCAAGGGAGAACAGGCAGACGATTATCTTTGCCGGGCTTAACCATGATTATGATATTGAGGGTCGTGATAAAAGCACCCTGAAGCTTCCGTATCATCAGGATGAGCTCATAGAGGCTGTCCTTGATGCCAACCCTGATACGATAGTGGTCATTATGGGCGGTGCACCTGTTGAAATGCCATGGCTTGAAAGGGCGAAGGCGGTTGTATGGTATTATTATTCCGGACTTGAGGGTGCGATGGCGGTTGCCGATGTGCTTACGGGCAAGGTTAATCCTTCAGGAAAGCTTCCGGAGACATTCCCTAAGCACACTGAGGACATATATTCTGTCAGGCTTGGTGAGTTTGGCAAGGAGGACAGACTTGAGTATAAGGATGGCGTCTTTGTCGGCTACCGTTACTATGTGAGCAACAAGGTTGACACGAATTTCTGCTTTGGACATGGTCTTTCGTATACGGATTTCTCACTTAAGCATGTAAAGGTGGAGGGTGAGAAGGCTGTGCATGACAGCCACAAGGACAAGTGGGATAAAAATGACAGAATCGTAGTAAGTGCTGAGCTTGCCAACACAGGAAAGATGACGGGAATGGAGACTGTCCAGCTATATGTCACACCTCCGAAGGGAAGTGTTGAAAGACCTGTTATGGAGCTTAAGGGCTTTGAAAAGGTAAAGCTTGCTCCGGGTGAGAAAAAGCATGTGCGCTTTGAGCTTGACAAGAAGGCTTTCTCATACTATGACGAGAGCAAGTCTGCTTTTACATACGAACATGGCGAATATATCATAAGTCTTGGAATGAGCGTTGAGGATATAAGACAGACGGTGATGATTAATTTATAAATTACCCTAATGCAATTTATAGATACAAAATATATAATTTTATAATTGCGAAAATATGGAATTTATACGATTGATTAGCTTCAAAGCTGTGTTTTGTAATTTCAGAATCAAATATGATAATAGTGGCTAAGTTTGAAAATAAAATTTTCAAACTATTTATTGTTGGCAGTACTGCCTTGCAGTATACAGGAGCATAAGTTTGAAAGAAAAACTTTCAAACTACTTATTGTTGGCAGTACTGCAAGCAATGCTTGCAGTATGCAGGGGTATAAAAATGGAATTTAAAGGTATAACAAAGCGCGAGGAAGGCAGATTTATAACACGCTATGATGTGGAATATGAGACGGTTGACGGCAAGCAGAAGATATATGAGATGATAAGCCGTAGTGACGATATAACTGATTATGACAAGCTGCACGGCAAGGTGGCTGATGCGGTGGTTATCATCGCCACAGATGAGGCTGACGAGAGGATTGTGCTCAACAAGGAATTCCGCATGGCTGTCGGTGACTGGGTATACAATTTCCCTGCCGGACTTATCGACCCGGGTGAGGAGCCGCAGCAGAGCGCATGCAGGGAACTGCTTGAGGAGACAGGACTGGAGCTTTACAGAGTTGACGATATGATTGGGACAAGCTACAGTGCGGTGGGCTTTTCAAATGAGACTAATGTGTGCATAGTAGGAAAGGCAAGAGGAGAGTTCAAGGAGAGCACCTCCACCTTTGAGGAGATTACGCCGGGATGGTACACTAAGGCTGAGGTCAGGGAGCTTTTAAAGAAATACAAGTTCGCAGCCAGAACACAGGCGTTCTGCTATGTGTGGAGCAGAAAATAGGCTGTGGGAATCTAACAGGAGAAGATTTATGAGAATCTTCTCCTATTTTTTATAACTTAGGGTTCGGATGTCAAAACATGTTGAGACGGTTTAGGTGCTGCTTCCGTGTGCCATAACGCCAATCGTCAGGGTGACAGGAAGCGATATCATCACAGACATGAAAGCGGGTATGACAGGAATATTCATGCCTATTGAGTATGATGATAAGAGCTCTCGGTGGATGGAAAACGGAGCAGAGTTAGACAAGAGGGAGCTGGCAGACTACGGCTTTGCGGATGGTGAGCGGTATGTATTTCTTGAGACAAATGCAGGGCTTGTGTTTGACAGGGATGTCTATAAGAGCATATCCAATGCCACAACGCTTGAGGAGGTGGAGGAGTATATAGAAAATATGCTGGAAAGCTTGAATGAATAGCGGGAGTGTAATTTCTGCCCTTGACAGGAAATTCCTGCCCCAAGGGCAGAATTTTTTATTTGACCGAGTTATTGTGTCTGCCCAAACATCTGATAATTTATACTTTGGACTGAGAAAAATGGCTGTTTTATAGAAAAACTATTATTTTTCTCTGCCTAAAACTATTTTTTCAACAAGTAAGGGCAGAGAACGTCACGATATACGGACGTTTTCTCTGCCCTTGAGCACATTATTTCATTTGCTGGGCAGATACCGGAAGATATCGCCTGCTAAAATGAATCTATTTATTTAACTGTATAACTGTAATTATTTAACCGTAACAGTATATGTTCCGGCGGTAAGTCCTGTGAGGTCGGTCTCTGTTGCCAGGTTGACTAATTCGACATTGCACTTCTTTGTTCCGGTGATGGTTATTGTGAGTTCGTTGCCGGACTTTCTGACACTTATTGTGGTGTCGGCGTTTGCTTTCATGTCATAGACTGTTGTTGTGCAGTCCGATGGCTCATATATGCGGAAGGTTACATTGTCAGCATAGTCATAGTCAGGACGGTCAGCGGCAGTATTGACTGCAACGATAGAGTTCTCCTTGACGAAAAGAGGAATCTCAAGGTAGCCGCATTTATCTGAATACCAGCAGCCGCCGGTGTATTTCTTTCCGGTGAAGTAGTTAGTCCATGTGCCGGCAGGCAGGTAGTACTCTGCAATGCTCTCATCGTTGAAAACCGGTGCAACAAGGAGACTGTCGCCCATCATGTACTGCTTGTCAAGGTATGCACAGTTGCGGTCGTCCGTAAATTCAAGCACCATGCTTCTCATCATAGGAATACCGGTCTGTGAAGCATAGATTGCGTTGCGGTAGAGGTAAGGCATAAGGGAAGCCTTCAAAAGTGTGAAAGTGCGGACTACATCGACAGCTTCATCATCGTATGCCCAAGGTACGCGGTAGGAGGAGCTTCCGTGCAGACGTGAGTGGGAGCTTAACAGACCGAAGGCTGCCCATCTTTTGTATACGTCAGGTGTGGAGGTGCTCTCAAAACCGCCTATATCATGGCTCCAGAAGCCGAAGCCGGACATGCACAGTGAAAGACCGCCGCGAAGGCTCTCCTCCATGGACTCATAGTCGGACCAGCAGTCACCGCCCCAATGAACAGGGAACTTCTGTCCGCCTGCGGTAGCGGAGCGGGCAAAAAGAACAGCTTCACCCTTGCCGCGCTTTCTCTCAAGAAGCTCATATACGCACTTGTTGTAGAGATATGTATAGTAGTTGTGCATTTTCTTAGGGTCTGAGCCGTCGAAGTACATGATATCCTCGGTAGGGATTCTCTCACCGAAATCGGTCTTGAAGCAGTCGACGCCCATGTCGAGAAGCACTTCGAGCTTACTCTGGAACCATTTGCAGGCGTCAGGGTTCGTGAAGTCGACAAGTGCCATTCCCGGCTGCCACATATCCCATTGCCATACATCGCCGTTAGTTCTCTTTACAAAATAGCCCTTCTCAACACCTTCAGCAAAGAGCACGGATTCCTGTCCGATATAGGAGTTGATCCATACACAGATGTTAAGTCCCTTAGCCTTTATTCTTTTTAACATGCCCTCAGGGTCAGGGAACACGCGCTCATCCCATACAAAGTCGGACCAGTGGAATTCCTTCATCCAGAAGCAGTCGAAGTGGAAAACCCTGAGAGGAATACCGCGGTCAAGCATGCCGTCGATGAAACTCATTACAGTCTTTTCGTCGTAGTTGGTTGTAAACGATGTGGAAAGCCACAGTCCGAAGGTCCAAGGTGCCGGAAGTGAAGGCTTGCCGGTGAGGTCTGTGTACTTTACAAGTACATCCTTCATGGATGGTCCGTCGATGAAGAAGTAGTCGAGATAGCTTCCCTCAACAGAAAACTCTGCCTTTGTGACCATTTCAGTTCCGACTTCAAAGGACACCTTCTCAGGGTGATTTACGAACACGCCATAGCCCTTGTTTGATACATAGAAAGGAATATTTTTGTAGGACTGCTCAGTGCTTGTACCGCCGTCCTGGTTGAATATATCTATTGACTGTCCGTTCTTCACAAAAGGAGTGAAGCGTTCGCCAAAGCCGTATAAAAGCTCACCTACGCCCATTGAAAGCTGTTGTCTGATGTATGTGTCAGTGTAGTCACCCTTGTCATAAGCATAACCCTTCCAGTCGGTTTTCATAAGTGCGAGGTCTTTTCTTCCGCTCTTAGAGAGAACTCTTCCCTTGTGCTTATATGTCATGCTCCAAGGAAGCTTGGTAATCTCAAGGGACAGATCACCGCTTGCTATTGTGATGAGCTCATCCGTCTCGGTTACGCTCATGTTGTCTTCGCTTGTATTCAGCTCAAATGCAGGGCTCTTTGCCGACATTCCTGCATGATGATAGGTCTGTACTCTTATGACACCCTTAGCAGGTGAGGTGATTACAACCGTAAGGTTGATGCTTCCGAGGGTATCGCCTCTTGTGATTATTCTTATTGTAGGTGCACACAGCGTGACCTTGTTCTTTTCAATCCTGGTGAAATATACTTCCTGAGGTGAGAAGCAGGAACAGCCTTCCTTCTCAAGCCAGCAACCATTAGAGAATTTCATTTTATACCTCCTGATCCTTAACTAAAATTATGTAGCTGCGTAATTAACTGTTAGGAAAAATCCTATAGAATGATTATATAGTAGGCATGAAAAAATAACTACCATATTTTTTTTAGCTGTTTACATCATTTTTTGTATATTGTGGACTGCAGAGGGAATGTGATATATTAGAATAATCAAAATACAGGACGAGGTTTGACATGAGTTCTTTTAACAAAATGAAGATAGGAAAACAGTTTAATATCGTGTATGTGTGTGCGGTGGTGATACCGGTGCTTGCACTTGGCGTTTTCCTTATACTTAATACATATAATATGCTGTTAAATCATCACAGGGATCTTTTACATGGCAGCAATAACTCATCTAAAAAGATAATGAAGGAGGTCAGCGACCAGATATACAACATATCCGACAGTATTGCCTATGACAACAGGACGATAGAAGTGCTTGGCGGCAAATATGGAAGTGAGATGGAATTCCGGGATGCCGCGAGGGCATATACGCTTATAGATTCATTTGTGCAGAATTATAGCCAGATAGGCAGCATAACGATATATACCACAACACCGTATGCGTCGGACTTTAAATATTTTAAGACAGTAACGGATGAGATAAAGGCTAAGGACTGGTATCAGAAGGCTGTTTCACAGTACAGCCCGTTTTATCAGCTTATAGTGGAACCGAACAGCTATAAGAATGTCGAGTACAGCTATTCGCTTGTAAGAAAGATAACAGTCCTTGGAAGCAGCTGCGAGGCAATCATGGTGATAAAGGTGAGTGAGAATTATCTTGAAAGCAGGCTTGGAGACAGTGAATATATAACCCTGATAACCTTTGCTGACAGCGAAATATTTTATAGTAACAAGAGAAGCTACTATGGAAAAAAGCTGCCTTTTGAGGTGAATCGGACGGAAAAATACTATTCCGAAAAATTTATGGATGATTTTGAAGGTGTGGACAGTCTTGTTGAGATAGGTTCACAGTCCTTAAAGGTGTCGGACACGAATCTGTACGTGACAACAATTGACAAAAAGGCAATATGGAGTATTATGAAGACCCTGTATATATCCTTGCTGATAGTTATTGTTGCGCTTGTGGTTCCTGCGGTGTTCATGATACAGTTCTCGCATAATTTCGTAAGCCAGGTTAATACGCTCAGAGACGAGATGCACAAGGCGAGCAATGAGGACTACAATATTCTCAAAAGCTTTTCCGGAAGCTATGAATTACAGCAGGCCTATGGGGATCTGCTTGTGATGGTTGACACCATAGAGCAGCAGAAGGTCGCCATGTATGAGGCGATGTTAAATGAGAAGCAGCTGCAGAATGAACAGCAGGAGATGGAATTTAAGATGCTTGCCAGCCAGATAAATCCGCATTTTCTGTATAATACCCTTGAGACGCTCAGAATGAAGGCGTTTACGGCAGGGGACAGGGAGGTCGCAACCGGGATAAAGCTTCTTGGAAAGCTTTTACGGTATGTGCTTGTCAATATAGGAACCACATATACAACGCTTGCAAATGAGCTTGAACATATAGATACATACATTAAAATCCAGAAGATAAGATTTGATGACAGGGTCAATTATACTCTCGCTGTGGATGATGGGATTGACACACAGGAGTATATGCTTCTGCCGCTGCTTTTACAGCCTATTGTTGAGAATGCAGTTGTTCATGGACTCGAGGGTGTAGATGGGACAGGATATATCAAGATACACATATATGAAAAAATAAACGGAACGGAAGGGACGGCAGTACAGGGCAATACGGATTCAGGCGACGGCTGTCTTATTATAGAAGTGTCGGACAACGGCAACGGAATGACAAAAAAACAGCTTGAAGAAGTCAGAAACAGTCTTAAGGAGGACAGCATATCCAAACATTCAAGTATAGGCATGTCAAATATTGACCAGAGAATCAAGCTGTGCTATGGCAATGGGTATGGAGTGAATATTGACAGCGTGGAGGGAGAGGGAACGATGGTTACTGTCATTTTGCCTAATAAAAGTAAAAATTAGAGTGTAAAAAATGTAAAAAATACAATGTTTTTTTATTTTTATCCTTGGAATAGAATAAGGTTAAACGCTGAGGGTGGGTTACGCATACCCTTTAGCAAATATTTTAAGGAGGTTTTATCTATGAGAAAGTTCAAAAAAGTATTGGCAAGCATTCTTGCCGGAACACTTGTCCTTTCCAATGCGGTTCCGGTACTTGCAGGTCAGGACACATCGTCACTTCCTGACGGTACAGCATATCTGAACCTTAACACAGCGGACTGGGCTGACTTTGATGCGGAGTGGGGCAATGCGGAGATTACGGGAGACGGCTCCTACACAGTGTCCATGACAGCCGCAGAAGCTGTTGACCTTGGAGCTTTTAACGCACTTGAGGTTGTAAATGGTGAGAGCATTCTCGGAACAGGTGCTGTTCTTACGGTTGATTCAATCGAAATCAACGGTGAGAATGCAGAACTTCAGGGTTCAAGCTACACATGTTCGGCAGACGGCGAAGGTGTCAATACGAGAGTTAACATCTACAATGAATACAATGACCCTGATGCGACAGCAACAGCAGGTGATGACAAGCACGCTGACTGCCGTGTAGCAGAGGGAAATGTTGCAGATGCAACAGCACGCATCCTCACATCGGAGCAGATTGCAGGTGTTACATCTATGGTAGTTAATTTCACGGTATCAGGCTTCGGTACAGCAGGCGGTGCTGCCGAGCAGGCAGAAAAAACGGATGGAGCTACAGAGGCGGTGGCACATCTTACCATCAACAACGAGAGCTGGGGCGAATATGAGGCAGAGTATGTGGATGCCACAATCACAGGTGACGGAACCTACACAGTATCCATGACAGCCGCAGAGGCACAGGATCTCGGAGCTTATAATGCACTTGAGGTTCCAAACGGTGAGGCACTTATGGGTACGGCATGTGTGCTCACAATCGATAGCATCAAGATTAACGGTAAGGAGATTGCACTTCAGGGACCAAGCTACACATGCTCTGCAGACGGTGCCGGTGTAGATACGAGAGTTAACATCTACAATGAATACAATGACCCTGATGCGACAGCAACAGCAGGTGATGACAATCACCTTGACCAGCGTATCGCAGACGGCAATCTTGCAGATGCGACAGCACGACTTTTGTCAACGGATGACCTTGCAGGTGTTCAGTCTGTAGAGGTTACATTTACAGTTTCTGATTTTGGCAAGAATGCTGAGGCAGGCGAGGCAGCAGCGGGCAATGGTGAATTCGACGCTAACGGCGAGTTCAACGTATACATCGGTGTCCAGACAGCAGCTTACTCATTCCGTAACGCATGGAATGACAGCTATGGTCTTGGAACTCCTGAGTTTGACCAGATTACAGGCTGGAACGGCAATGATGAAGTTGTAAGAACAGGTACAATCAGTGATGCCGTTATCAAGGGAAACGGTACATACACGGTATCTCTCACGGGTGTTGATTTTGCAGATGATGCAGAGACACTTAACCTCTTATTCCTTTCAACAGATATTCCTCTTGATAAGGGCGTAGAGCTTACAGATATCAAGGTTAAGATGGGTGGCAAGAGTGTATATGATTTCGATACCGCCTTCCAGGATCCTGATACCAAGGATTACATCAAGGCTCTTCTTATCAATACATACAATGACGGCTTTAAGGCAGATAATGAGTTCGCATACACATTATCAGCAGGTATGGACATTGAGGTTACATTCACAGTATCAGGTTTAGCTTACGATAACCCTGATGCAGCAGCAAGTGGTGACACAGCAGCAACAGAAGCAACTTCACAGTCCACAGAGACTAAGAGTGAAGCTCCTGAAACTACAGCAGCTAATGCAAATGCTGAGGCATCCAATGGCGGTGTATCAGTAGGTGTTATTATTGCTATCGTTGCAGCAGTAGTTGTTGTTGCAGCAATCGTTGTTGTAGCAGTTAAGAAGAAAAAGTAAGGATAATTTTACGGATTTTTCCTGATAATACCAGACACATTTAACTGCCGTCCGGCAAGTAATTTCCGGGCGGCAGTTTTTTTGGCTCAGGAAGCACTGAATCAATTTTATATATGCTTCCAGCATATATGCTGGAAGCATATGTGCTGCAAGCGGGAAACATTGAGAATATTACTGGCTTTTTGCTGTGGAATCAGATGATTTATGAGCTTAAAATTACACTGCAAAAAATGAATGTAATTTTGAACTTATAATGACTGTATTAAAAAAATGATTAAAAATATATAATGTAATCATAAAGCAAGGAGGTATCAAGATGAACGAAGCAATTAGCAAAAGAGAGAAAACAGCTAATAAGTTCTATTACGTGTCACGCTTAGTGTCACTTCTGTCCGTGTTTATGATGTTTCTTCCGGCAGTCAATCCGGGACGTTTTTCAGCACTGATAAGTAAGAATCTTTCGGTATTTACGGCAGGCGTGTCATACGACAGTCTTATTAGCGGAGCCGGACGAGCTATTCGTCAGGGCTGGGTATCACAGAGCGCTTACACATTTATTTTTGTGGGAAGCATGCTTATATGCATAGGCATTGCAGTATGTGCCGGAGGCTCCTGTGTATCACTTGGAAATCTTAAAATGAAGAACCTGAGCAATATCATTTCACTGGCTGGCTCAGCCTTTGAAGGCGCAGGACTTATATTTCTTTTATTAGGTTATAATGAGATGGCTGTATGCAGCAGACCAGAGAAGGTTGTCCCTGCATTCGCAGCAGGATGGTTTTTATTTCTGGGTATTGTAGTGATACAGCTCGCAATGGCAGTTTTAAATCTTATTGTACTGCCAAGAGCAGCCAGAACAGATAAGATGGAGATGCAGACGAAGTACAGATTGTTTCTCATGTTTCTTCCATTCGCAATGCTGGCATTCATATTCTGTTATCTGCCACTGTTTGGATGGAGATACGCATTCTTCGATTATTCTGCAGGTGGAACTCTTTCAGCAGATAATTTTGTAGGTTTTAAATGGTTTAAGTATCTTTTTAACAATGCCGCAACGAGAAGAGATATCGTGAGAGTTCTTCGTAACACTCTGGTAATGAGTGGACTTGGAATTGCAACAAGCTGGGTTCCGATGGTATTCGCGATATTTATTTCGGAGATTAAGTGTACATGGTTCAGAAAGTTTGTACAGACATTTACAACCATTCCTAACTTCATAAGCTGGGTTTTAGTATACGCTATAGCTTATGCAATCTTCTCAACAGATGGTTTCTTAAACGGATTCCTCACGATGATTACAGGTTCTAATCACGCAACAAACTATCTGATGGGTGATAACGGAACATGGTTCAAGATGCTTGCGTGGGGCATGTGGAAGGGAACAGGCTGGAGCGCAATCATTTACATAGCAGCTATCTCCGGTATAGATGTACAGCTCTATGAGGCAGCTACGGTCGATGGAGCCGGACGATTCCAGAAGATGTGGTACATAACACTTCCGGGACTTCTTCCTACATACTGTGTACTCCTTCTTATGGCTGTTGCCGGAATCCTCAGCAATGGTATGGATCAGTACCTTGTATTCGAGACAGCTAACAACTCAGGAACTATAGAAGTACTTGATCTCTATGTATATAAGCTGGGTATCAGCGGAGGACTCATACCTCTCTCAACTGTTGTAGGTATGGTTAAGACTATTGTCAGTGTAATCTTGCTCTTTGTAGCTAACGGAATTTCAAAAGCTATCCGTGGCGAGAGTATTGTATAGGAGGTGGGAACATGGCTAAGACAAAGCAGGAAAGGCTTGATGAGAGAGCCGAGAAGGCCTATTACAAAAAACATAAAAAGCAGTACAAATTAAAACCATCAGACATTGTATTCAATATATTAAACTACCTGTTTTTCGGATTGTTTACATTGTCATGCTTTTTCCCATTCTACTACCTGTTCATCAATACGATTTCATCAAATGATCTGGTACGTGCGGGAAAAATTAACTTTTATCCGGTAGGAATCAATTTCCACAACTATGCTGCGATGCTTCAGGTTAATGACCTTGGAAATGCATTTCTTGTATCGGTTTCAAGAACACTTATAGGAACATTCCTCATGGTGCTTGCCTCAGCTCTTGCAGGATACCTTGTTACTAAGCAGGAGATGTGGCACAGAAAGCTATGGTACAGATTCCTCGTTATTACAATGTACTTTAATGCAGGTATCATTCCTGTATATCTGAACTTCCTCATGCTGGGACTTACGGATAACTACCTTGTATATATTCTTCCGGGAATTGTGGCACCGTATAACATAATTCTTGTCAAGACATACATTGAATCAATTCCGGCGGAGCTTGAGGAGAGCGCATATATTGATGGTGCGGGATTTATGACCGTATTCAGAAGGATTGTATTTCCGCTGTGTAAGCCGATACTTGCCACAATCACAATCTTCGGTGCTGTAGGTCACTGGAATTCGTTTACCGATTCACTTATCTACATGCAGAACAGTCCTAAGCTCTATACACTGCAGCACAGATTGTATGTATACCTCAACTCCTCAAGTAACCTTGACAGTATTATGAATAACACAACAGCGGCAACAGCGGCAATGCAGCAGCAGATGAACATGAAGGTAATCAAGTATACGGTATCAATGGTAACAATCATACCTATTCTTCTGGTATATCCGTTCCTTCAGAGATACTTTGAAAAAGGTATTATGTTAGGTGCGGTTAAGGGTTAAGGCGTTAATTATTAACAAATGATTGCTTTAGTGTATGAAAATAGATAAAATACAAAAGCAGGTCAATAAAAAAAGGAGGACAAATACGTGAGAAAATCCAAATTATTAAAAAAGCTTACAGCCGTAACATTATCGGCTGCAATGGTGCTGTCGATGAGCGCGTGCTCAAAGAGCAACGGAGCCGGTACCGATAAGAAAGGGAACCCTATAACACTTACTGTATTCAGCCAGTTAGCTAACTACAATGGTGAACAGGTAGGGTGGTTTGCCAAGGAGATGTTAGACCGTTTCAATGTCAAGCTTAACATCATCCCTGATTCGGACGGAACCTTCGATACAAGAATGGAGTCCGGAAACTTAGGTGACATTGTTGTATTCGGAAGTGCAGGCAAGCAGTATAAGGCTGCTGTTGAGGCAGGTGCACTTCTTGACTGGAATGAGGACAATATGTTAAACGATTGTGCACCATATATAGCAGAGAATATGCAGGCTGCACTTGAGAAGAACAAGCAGATTAACTCAGACGGACTTGTACATGGTATTGGCCATGGAATAGCTACAAGCAGTGAGGATCATCAGGATTTCTTCTATACATGGGATTTAAGATGGGATCTTTACAAGGCACTTGATTACCCTGAGGTTAAGTCACTTGATGACCTTGCGGATTTACTTACGTCAATGCAGGCTCTCTGTCCTACAGATGACAAGGGTAACAAGACCTATGGTGTGTCACTCTGGCCGGATTGGGATGGCAACATGGTAATGTATGTTAAGTCTATGGCGACAGCATGGTATGGCTATGATGAGCTTCATCTTGGCCTGTACGACAGTGATACAGGTGAGTTCCATGGTGCACTTGAGGAGAATGGCCCATATCTTGAGATGCTGAAGTTCTTTAACACACTTTATCAGAGAGGACTTCTCGACCCGGATTCAATGACTCAGACATACAATGAGATGATTGATAAGGTATTAAACGGTGGTGTATTCTTCTCAATCTTCAACTATGCAGGTTCACTTGCATACAACACAGAGGAGCACATTAAGGATGACAAGATGATGCTCACAATGAAGCCTGAGGATGCAACTCCTATTGTATATGGAATGGATACAGCCGGCGGCAACAGAATATGGTCTATTGGTTCTAAAACAGAGTATCCTGAGCTTTGTCTGGAGATTATCAATTGGCTGTGCACACCTGAGGGAAGAATGGTATCGGAGTATGGTCCTGAGGGAGTTACATGGTACTACGATGATGAGAAGAACACTAACTTCACAACACTTGGCGCAAGTGCAATCAGAGATGTAAACACAGTAATGCCTGATGATTTAGGTACATTCGGTGATGGACGTCAGCAGATTAACAATATCACATGGTCACTTGATGCAAAGAACCCGGATTCTAACGGTGAGACCTACAACTGGCAGAACTGGAAGAGCAATCTCGCTGAGGCTTCATGCAGCATTGAGCAGGATTGGAGAGACAAGACAAGTGCTGTCTCGGTTCAGGATTACCTTAACCACCACGCATACAAGGTAGCTCCGGCAACAACCTACACAGATGGTGTAAGAACAGATGAGCTTGAGGTTACATGGAATCAGGTTACAGACTGTATCGTAAAGGGAAGCTGGAATGCCATATATGCTTCCACAGATGCAGAGTACGAGTCAATCGTATCTAAGATGATTTCTGATGCTTATGAGTATGGATATGAGGAGTGCATTGCCTGGAATGAGAACGAAGCAGCAATCCGTCATCAGCTTGAGGAAGAGGTTCGTGCTAAGGATGCCAAGTAAGGCTTCCTGAATTTGAACTTGCTAGTAATGCATATCTAAAATGAAAAGGCTGTTGCACTAAGGTAGCACTTAGGTGCGGCAGCTTTTTCAATTATGAAACATGAAACAGTGACGTTGGTTACTTGGAAAGGAGGCTTTAGATGAAGTTTTTCAGCGTTGACAGCCCGCTCTATAAGTTCATATCAACATTCTGGGTAGTTGTGAAGCTGAATTTTTTCTGGTTATTATTTTCATTGCCCATTGTAACAATCGGGGCTTCGACCACGGCAGCATTCGCTGTTGGGCTTAAGATGGCTGATGGAAGTGAAGGGTATATATTCCAAGCTTTCTGGGCTGCGTTTAAGGAAAACTGGAAGAAGGGTATTCCGCTCGGACTATTAAATCTGCTGATAGCTTATGCGGCATATCTTGATTTTGAGCTTTTTGAAAAGCTTGAAGGCAATCCATTCATCTGCCTTGTGATGGGAATGTTGGCGATAGCCATTGGAATAAGCGGTTTTATGTATTCCTATGCGCTGCTTGCGAGATATGAAAATTCTTTTATAAATACCATGAAAAATTCCTTTGAGATTTATACAAGGTACTTTGGGCGCTCAATTGTGATGACGGCTATCGTTGCTCTTGAGGTTGTGGTCATGTTCTGGAATACAACGACAATGTATTTTATGATACTTATAGGACCGGCATGTATTATATATACAATAAGTGCAGGTGCGTTATATATTTTTAAGGATATTGAACGAAAGGAGAAGGAAGGATAATGAGAAAATTATTTGGACGTGTGTGTGCGGTTGCCACAGCGGCGGTAATGATGGCAGGAACGGTTATGGCACAGCTTCCGGTGGGTGTATATGCTTCGGATGATAAGGGGCTTGTCGCGGCAGCCACACAGCAGCCTTTCCGTGTGCTTACGGCACAGGAGATGGTTGAGGAGATGGGAGCCGGATGGAATCTTGGAAATACCATGGACGGACATACCGGGTTTACTCCTAATGAGACGCTCTGGCAGCATGTTGAGACAACAAAGCAGGTGATAAAGACCGTACATGATAACGGCTTTAATACTGTGAGGATTCCTGTTACATGGGGAACAATGATTGATGACGAGAACGGCTATGCAGTCAATGACAAATGGATAAGCCGTGTTCAGGACATCGTAGATTACTGCATTGAGCAGGATATGTATGTGATTGTCAACATCCATCATGATGGAGCAGAGCAGACAGGCTGGCTTCGGATTGCTTCGGATGACTTCGATTCCGTCAAGGAAAAATACAAGGCGGTCTGGAAGCAGATTGCAAAGAGGTTCAAGGACTATGATGAACACCTTATATTCGAGTCGATGAATGAGGTGACAGGTCCGGGAAACAACATTCAGTTCGATATGGACAGGGTAATGGAGCTTAATCAGGTGTTCGTTGACACTGTAAGAGGAACAGGCTCAAATAATGCATACAGGTGGCTGTCTGTTCCGGGAAGATACACGAACATAACCAATACAACGCAGTATGATTTCAGACTTCCTGAGGATACTGTCGAGAACAGGCTGTTCCTGTCTGTTCACTATTATAACTGGCTGTTCGGACTTGCTGAGAACACAACCTACACAGAGTGGACGAAGGATATGACCGATGAGCTTGTTGCAGAATTTGCACAGCTTGAGAAGTTCACATCACAGGGAGTTCCTGTAATAGTGGGTGAGTATGGTGCGGTTGATAAGAGAAATGAGGCGGACCGGGCATACCATTATGAGGTTGTCAACAGAATATGCAGCACAGGCATGATTGTGGCATGCTATTGGGATAACGGAGAGTATGATCTTACAAAGGAGCCTACGGACTATAATTTCACCCTTATCGACAGGGAAAAATGTGAGCCTGTATATCCGGATCTGATTGCAGCTATACTCAGAGGAAAATATCTTGAAGGACCTGCCGACTGCTCAGACTTATCGAAGGGGACACAGATAGTTCCTATCACTGATTTCCAGATGGAGAAGGATGAGCTGTGCATCGAGGTCGGGGCACTTTACGAGACCTCAGTAAAGGATGTTTTACCTGAGGATACGAACGATATTGTACTCTGGAAAACAGATGATCCTTCGGTTGCCACGGTATATGATGGACGTATCCGCGCGCGCGGAATAGGAACAACAACGATCACCGCGTACAGTCAGAAGGATGGCGTAAGCAAGAGTATGACCGTAACTGTCATTGCCGGAAAGGGCGCGGAGGATATTGAGCTCTCCGTTCCTGAGCAGCTTGAGCTCAATGCCGATTCGTATACATATATCGGTGCACAGACAAATGACGCAAAAGAGTATTTTACCTACCGTTCCTCAAATGAGGACGTAGTAACCGTATCGCGGACAGGCAAGGTGCTTGCAAAGACAGACGGAGTTGCCTATGTGACAACAACCTCCTCGACAGGAAAGAGTGCTGTTACGCGTGTGGTTGTCGGACACAAGGCGGGTGCCAATGAGATATCGCTTGCGGTAAATGTATATTATAACGATAATGACAACTCATATTTTTCAAATGAATACGGCAGGCCGATAACAGTAAATGGTGACGGAACATACACGCTTACCTTCAACTGTGACGAGGATTTATCCGATGATGCGGCAAAGGCCGGCATTGACAGCTTAAGCCATATGACGGCAATCTATATCAAAGACCATGATGTTACACTTGGAGAGGCTAAGAAGTCCAAGCTTTCGGCATGTAATATAATGTATGATAAGATTGTTGTGGACGGAACAGAGCTTACCATCACACAGACGGAGCCTAAGAGTGCGCTCAAGTCCTCGGGAATATTCGATACCAATGACCCAATCAACTCATGGGATGGTTCCATGGTTGAAGAGGTTGTCGTAAAGAAGCATGTAGCTGATTTCAAGGATATTGAGAATCCTAAGACTATTGAGATAACCTTCACTTTATCCGGAATGGAATTCGAGGGTGCAGGTGAAGAGAATGCTGCAGAGGATGTCGCAATCGAGAGCATGGAGCTGGAGGTGATAGACAATGAGGATGGCACATATTCTGTGATTGCCAAGGTCACTCCTGAGAACGCGACAGAAAAGATATATTTTGCGTCCGAGGATGAGTCTGTTGCCGCAATATCACAGCCGCTTGCAGCAGTTGAGAACGGAAAGGCACAGGTGCTTGCGAATGCATTTAAAATAGGCGGTACCAAGATTACAGCGTATGCTGAAGGCATGGCGACAGCGGAGATTCTTCTTGGCGTGTCAGGTATTACACCGGCTGAGTCGGAGGCTGCTTCGGTCGGCGATATTATTCCTGCTCATGAGGTAGATATAAGCCATGAGACCGATGAACAGCCGACAGAGCCGCAAAGTGAGACTGAGAGCACAACATCTGAGGAGACACAGACAAGTTTAGAGGCGGATAATACATCTGAGCCGGGACAGCAGACGTCTGCAGCTTCCTCGGGGGCAACCTTGAGCACAGGGGCAGCGGTGGCAATAATTGTCGGAGTTGTGCTTGTGGCGGGCATTGTGGTGGTTATATTGCTTAAGCCTAAGAAAGATAAAACGACAGAAGAGTAAAATATCATAAATTTAAAATGACAGTAACATAACAGTGAAATAAAACAATAGTAAAATAAAACATAGTAAGATAAAACAGCGAAAAAGAGGCTGTTGTGAAAACTGAGTATATCCGGCATTTTTCTGCGATGAATACAGACAGGTATTTATGGCAGATAGTGCCGGATATGGTGATATGTGCTGTTTCCTGATATTGTGATAAGTGCTGTTTCCTTGACATTATCATCGGTATATTTTATAATATTTTTACAAAATCTTACTGGGGGAAGACATGGAAACAGTTCTTATTGCAGATGATGAAAAGAATATTAGGGAAGGTATTAAATGTATAATAGACTGGGAAGAGTTAGGCTTCAAGGTCTGTGGAGAGGCAGCCAATGGTGAGGAGGCTTTAAAGCAGATATATGAGCTTCGTCCCAGTCTTGTTCTTTTAGATATCAAGATGCCTAAGCTCACAGGACTTGAGGTAGTTGAGAATGCCAGAGAGCATGGGTATAACGGAAAATTTATAATTCTCAGCGGTTTTTCTGATTTTAAGTTTGCCCAGACAGCGATAAGACTTGGGGTGGAGAATTACATTACCAAGCCTATTGATGAGGACGAGCTTTCGGAGGCGGTAGTACGTATCGGGGAACAGATAAAGTCCGAAAAAGATAATGTATCGCATAACGAGCATTATAGAAATAAGGCTAAAAAGGAACTCCTGCATGACCTTGTGAGAAATCAGGTCGATAAGGATATGTTCTCGGCAAAGGAGCTTGGACTTGAAGCTCCGGTATATCAGGTTGTGCTATATGAGAACTTTGATATTGAAAAAGGTGTTAATATGCCTTATCAGTTCTCTGAACTTTTGAAGGTAACTAACAATGGCGGACAGTCATTTGAACATTTCATGGATGATGAATATAATGTCATAATACTGAAGGGAAGCTTTGCCATAGAGAAGTTTGAACGGTTCATCGAACACTATGAGAGCACGCCGCCACAGAAGGGAAGCCCCATGGATACCCTTTTTATAGCATACGGACGTCCAGTCAATGAGCTTTTTGAGGTACATATATCGTATTCGGATGCGTATGCGCTTATCAAGAGGCGTTTCTTCTGCACGGAGGGACAGCATACGCTTGGCTTTGAGGAGCTTCCACATGTCCAGGAGGTATTAGAGACACTTGACAAGACGAGGATAACAGACTACTGCACCAAGATAACGGATTATATACAGGCATTCTCAAGGCGCAAGGTCGCGGAGGTTCTGTTCAGCATTGAGGAATACTTATATAATGTTGATGCACCGATTGGTCAGGTCAAGCTGTTTTTAACTGATTTGTTTTTGCAGGTCAAGGAAAATATAAACAGAATATACAGCAACAACAATTTTACATTCCCACAGAACTCGGAGATTATAGAGTACATATCATCGCGGCTGTACATGTATGATATAATAGAGTACATCTCAAAGCAGCTTGACATGCTTATGGGCAGCATGGGAAGCTCATCGCGTGAGAGTGTCCTTGACGATGTCCTGCACTATATAGACCACAATTATGCTACCAACATCAAGCTGGAGGTCATTGCCTCACTGTTTGGCTACAACAGCGCTTACCTTGGAAAGATATTTAACAAGACTGTCGGAGAGAGCTTTAACTCCTATGTCGACAAAGTTCGAATTGACCATGCCATAGAGCTTCTGATGGATAACAAGCTTAAGGTATATGAGATAGCGGAGCGCATAGGCTACAAGAACGTGGACTATTTCCACAAGAAATTCAAGAAGTACATCGGGGTCAGCCCGGCAGAGTACCGCAATAAGAAGAGCGAGGAATGATTGGGACAGGGGTCAGACCCCATGTCCCAGCACCTGGGACACGGGGTCTGACCCCTGTCCCAAGTTAGCGTACCGCCTTCTTAAGGTTGACTGCCAGCTCATAAGGAATTTTTAAATTGCCTCTGCCAATTCCAAGCTTGATGTCCGGCTTGTTTGCACCGTGGAAATCGCTTCCGCCGGATATGAGAAGTCCGCACTCACCGGCAATGCGTCTGATGGTTGTCTCATCACCGCTTCGGTAGGTTGAGTAGATACCCTCAATGCCGTTAAGACCGTGGCGCTTGAGATACTGGCAGAGCTTCATAAGCTCACTGTCGGACATCTTGTAGAGGATAGGGTGTGCGAGCACGGCAACACCGCCTGCTTCGTGTATCAGTTCAACAGCCCTTGCAGGATCCGGCATCTGTCTGGATACATAGAAAGGCTTGCCTTCGCCGAGATACCTGTCGAACGCCTCATTGGTGCTTGATACATAGCCCTTGTTGACCATGTAGCGCGCAAAATGTGCTCTTGTAAGTACAGTGTCATCTCCAAACATATTGCGCATCGTCTCAAGAGAGACAGACATTCCGGCTTCATTCATCAGCTCAATAAGCTTGTCATTTCTGCCATCGCGGTTGTCGCGGTATCCGGCTATCTCAGACAGAAAATGTTCGTTGGTGTAATCAATATACAAGCCGACAATGTGGACTTCCTTGTCCTTAATATATGTGCTGTTATATTTCGTGCTTATCTCTATTCCGGGAATAAGCTCAATTCCTGCTTCATCCGCGGCGGCGGTTGCCTCTTTTACGCCTGCAACCGTGTCATGGTCGGTGAGGGCGAATGCCTTTAAACCAATCCTCTTAGCTTCTGCGACCAGCTCCGAAGGGGTGAATGTGCCGTCCGAAGCGGTCGAATGTACATGTAAATCTGTGAGTTCCATAAAACTAAATCTCCTTTTTGATATCTTAAAATCTAATTATGATACAAACTATTGTACAAATAATACCACATTTTCGCTGGATTTAAAATATAGTTCTTGAAAAATCCTTATTATACGTTATAATATATCCTAAGTATGCCATTTTGGGTGAAGCCGGGCAAGACGGCTTGGAAAGGATTTATAAAAATGATTAGTGCTAATAATGTAACATTACGAATCGGTAAGAAGGCTCTTTTTGAGGATGTAAATATCAAGTTTACACCGGGAAACTGCTATGGTCTTATTGGTGCCAATGGTGCAGGAAAATCTACATTCTTAAAGATTTTGTCCGGACAGCTTGAACCTTCTAAGGGTGACGTGACGATTTCTCCGGGTGAGAGATTATCCTTCTTAGAGCAGGACCACTTCAAGTACGATGCATATAATGTACTTGATACGGTTATCATGGGAAATGAGCGCCTTTACCAGATTATGAAGGAGAAGGAAGCCATCTATGCTAAGGAGGACTTCACTGAGGAGGACGGAATCAAGGCAAGTGAGCTTGAAGGTGAGTTCGCCACAATGAACGGCTGGGAGGCTGAGAGCGATGCAGCCACTCTTTTAAACGGTCTTGGAATTGACACAGAGCTTCATTACAAGCAGATGAGTGAGCTCAACGGCAGTGAGAAGGTGAAGGTTCTCCTTGCAAAGGCACTGTTCGGTAATCCGGATATCCTGCTCTTAGACGAGCCTACCAACCATCTTGACCTTGACGCTATAGCATGGCTTGAGGAGTTCTTAATCAATTTTGAGAATACGGTTATCGTGGTATCCCATGACCGTTATTTCCTCAATAAGGTATGTACACAGATTGCAGATATAGATTACTCGAAGATTCAGCTCTATGCAGGTAACTATGACTTCTGGTATGAGTCCAGCCAGCTCATGGTCAAGCAGATGAAGGAAGCTAACAAGAAGAAGGAGGAGAAGATTAAGGAGTTACAGGAGTTCATCCAGAGATTCTCCGCCAACGCTTCCAAATCAAAGCAGGCTACCTCACGTAAGAGAGCTCTTGAGAAGATTGAGCTTGATGACATCAGGCCATCGAGCAGAAAGTACCCATACATTGATTTCCGTCCGGCAAGAGAGATTGGAAACGAGGTTCTCACGGTGACCAATCTTTCAAAGACTGTTGATGGTGTAAAGGTTCTTGACAATGTATCATTTATCGTTGGCAGGGAGGACAAAATTGCACTTGTAGGAAGCGATGAGCTTGCAAAGACGACACTCTTTAAGATTCTTGCAGGCGAGCTTGAGCCGGATGAGGGAAGCTATAAGTGGGGCATAACCACAAGCACAGCTTATTTCCCTAAGGATAACACGAAGGATTTTGACTGCGACGATACGATCGTTGAGTGGCTTATGCAGTTCTCACCTGAGAAGGATGTGACCTATGTAAGAGGCTTCCTTGGAAGAATGCTGTTCGCAGGTGATGACGGTGTCAAGAAGGTTAAGGTGCTGTCCGGTGGTGAGAAGGTAAGAGTTATGCTCTCTAAGATGATGATTATGGGCGCTAATGTGCTTTTGCTTGACCAGCCTACCAACCACCTTGACATGGAGTCCATCACAGCGCTCAACAACGGACTTATCAAGTTCCCGGGTGCAATGATTTTCGCTTCGCATGACCACCAGTTTGTACAGACTACAGCGAACCGTATTATGGAGTTTGTCGGTGGCAGGATGATTGACAAGATAACAACCTACGATGAATATCTTGAGAGCGATGAGATGGCGCGTAAGAGACAGGGCTTTGTTGCACTTACAGAGGAGCAGCTTGAGGAGAATGATGCAGATACTGCAGAGTAATTTCTATTATGTTTTTTACGGGAGATTATGCAGGAGACTGCGCGCACTCAGAAATGAGGTATAACATGAATGACTTGAATCTGACAGACAAGGTAATTAACTCGATGATAGAATACAATCGTGGCGATGCAAGGCGTATACAGCATGCCATGAAGGTATATGAATTTGCGGCTCTTATGGGACGTATGGAAGGAATATCCGAAAAGGAACAGCAGGTACTTGAGATTGCGGCTGTGCTCCACGATATAGGAATACACATCTGTGAGCAGAAGTATGGCAATTGTGATGGGCGCAATCAGGAGCTTGAGGGACCGGCGGTTGCCAAGGCTATACTTGAGAACATAATGGGCTCGGAGGCCGATGAAGCGTTCGTCGGAAGAGTGTGTTATCTGATTGGACATCACCATACCTATACAGGTGTTACAGGCATGGATTACCAGCTCCTGATAGAGGCAGATTTTCTTGTGAATGCTTTTGAGGATGGACTTCCTGAGGAGAATATAAGAAATGTGAGAGCGAATCTATTTAAGTCGGAGGCAGGAAAGAAGCTTCTTGATGAGATATTTGCACTGTAAACATCTGCCTGTATAGTGAGAGCTGCGTGGCAGTAGAAGATTATAAATATGACAAATCATAAAATCCGGCATGAATCGTACAGTCTGTTTTGTATCAGAACTGATATGATTTATGCCGGATTTTTATAGTATTCCTGAGTAAAAATGATGTTGGGGTCAAAACATGCCAACTTAATTTACGAGTGTATAACGTATTATATTTATGCATATCAGCTCCGTTGTACGAAGCAAGATGTTCTAAGAACTCTGATATAGGCTTTCTATACGTCCGCCACCGAAGCCGGCATACATCCTTGTATGCATTGCTTCTGAACCGGCATCCGTGCCGGTTCTGGCTAGTGTGTGAACAGAGTTCTAAGAACATCTAAGCTTCTTCCAAAAGTCGTGATATGCATAAATATAATACGTTATACATGCTAAGTTTATAGCACATGTTTTGACCTCAACATCGTAAAAATATTATTTTTTGGATTTGTTGAGCTCTTTTACTATGTCCTCCATGCGCTTTCTGTCAAGCCTGTAATACTGCATGGATATAAGGGAGATTATCCAGCCGATTATAGGGGTGATACAGTAAAAAAATATGGTGCTCCACAGTATGAGCGGGGTCATGGCGTCACCGACCTGCGGAAATGCACTTCCGAAGCCGATAATGCTCAACATTATTCCGACAAAGGCTGTCCCGAGGGATGACACGAAGTTGTCCACAAATGAGAACAGGGCGCCCATAAGTCCCGGGACAAAGCGACCGCTGCGGTATAATTCGTAGTCCGTGCAGTCGGCAATCATCGGGATGACCATATTGTTGGTTATTGATTTGCAGCCGTTGAGAATTGCGAACACGGTGAAAAACAGTATGGTTATCAGATTTATGTGCTTTAGTGATACAGTGCTTATATTGTCGGACAGCAGTAACAGACCAATCACTGTCTGGAAGACGATGGAAGCCCATGTAAACCAGATAAGCACCCTGCGCTGTCCGAAATGTCTTGCGAGTGAGATTCCGAACACCACAATTCCAAGTGACGGGATGGCTGTTATTATACCGATGAGTCCGTATATGGAATAGTTATTCATGATTATTCCGTACATCATTACAGTTACGGCGGCATGTGAATACACGACGGAGGCGAATTTATCCGTTGAGGCGGCGATTACGAGCATCTGTATAGGTCTGTTGTGACGGAGCACATCGAGGTATGCGTGTATTGTGACTGCATTTTCATGTCCGGGTCCATGTGGCAGAACGAAGTTCTCATCCTTGTCCTTGCTCCATATCCCGATTATCGCGAGAAGGGTGCAGAGCATCGAGAGCACAACTGTCACAATTATAAATTCTGCAAAGAGCCTCGGATTGTTGAAGGAGCCGTAGCGTGGGATGAGCCTCTGCGCGACATACAGCGCCACACCGCCATAAGCCGCGCTTATGAAGGTGGAGTCAAAAAAGGTACATATCGGGCGCTGTTTTGGGTCATTCGTTATTATCGACTGTGCTGATTTGGTAACAGCTGTCTGGAATGTGAAGGCTATGATAAAAAGTCCATATACCAGTATAAAATATGGTATCCTCAAGAATACATGCATAAGATGTGTTGTAAAGTACAAAAGAATACAGCTAAGTGCAAGGAGAATATTTCCGATTACCATAAATGGGCGGAATTTTCCGAAGCGACCGTGAGTCTTGTCTATTATGTAGCCTACAATCGGGTCTGTAATGCCGTTAAATACACGCATGACTGTAAGAAGCAGCGAAATCATTACAACCGATATTCCGGCGATTCCGTTGGCATAGTATGAGACATACGCCATCATGGCAAGATACAGGTTCGTCGCACAGGTGTTTAGCGAGAAGAAGCCTATCTGCCATATATGGGCTCTCTTGTAGATTGGGATATTGTCCGTTGTATCATTGGCAAGTGCATCGGTTGTTGTGTTCATAGTTAATATATATGCTCCGTCTTATTAAAATTTTTATGGTTAAAAAACTTCATTGTGAAAATCCGCAGAAGCTCTAAAAGCTATTAGAAAAGAAGCTTTTCAACAAAAAGCATCTTCTATTATCTTATTATTATGATATAAGGGTCAAAAGCCTAATCGTGCAAGCACTAACGGCTTTTTGACCTTTTGTCCCTGATATCATTATTATAATGATATATTCTTATAAAAACAATACTGTGATTTGTAATTGCATAATAGGTGTTAATTTGTTAAACTGTATATAGTCTGTTATTATGATGCTGAGGTCAAAACATGCTCTATACACTCATACATTAAATTTGCATTTTTGCCCCCGACATCCTATTATTAGGTTTTAGAAGGAATAGATAAAATGAATTTACTTACAATCAAGGACATGTGCAAGGCATATACTGATAAGAAGCTATTTGACCATGTGGATTTTTCAATAAATGAGAATGAAAAGATAGGTGTTATCGGAATAAACGGAACGGGTAAGTCGACTCTTCTAAAGGTTGCTGCAGGGCTTGACACACCGGATGAGGGAAGTGTTGTAAAGGGGAATAATGTTCATATAAGATATCTTCCGCAGAACCCTGAATTTACACCGGGAAGCACGATATATGAGTATGTCATAAAGGCGAATACCACCCATGAGAATGAGTGGACGATAGAGGGTGATGCCAAGACGATACTCGGCAAGCTTGGCTTTACTGAGTTTAATACAGTGGTGGATAGGCTGTCCGGCGGTGAGAAGAAGAGAGTTGCACTTGCGGGGGCGCTTCTTGCGAGGGCGGATATACTGATACTTGACGAGCCGACCAACCATCTTGACAGATGGATGACGCAGTGGCTTGAGAGTTATCTGAGGGCGTACAAGGGTGCTATTCTTATGGTAACCCATGACAGATATTTTCTTGACAGGGTGAGCAACCGAATCCTGGAGATTGACCGCGGCAAGGTGTACAGCTATCAGACGAATTATGAGGGCTTTCTTGAACTTAAGGCAGAGAGAGAGGCGATGGCTGATTCAACGGAGCAGAAGAGACAGAACATTATGAGAAGGGAGCTTGAGTGGATTAAGAGAGGCGCGAAGGCGCGTTCCACCAAGCAGCAGGCGCGAATTGACCGTTTTAACGATATGAAGGAGGCGTCTGCACAGGCAGCAGCTTCCCGCAGGACTGAGTCGGCACAGCTGTCGAGTGTGTACACGCGTATGGGAAAAAAGACGATAGAGCTTAGAAATATAAGCAAGTCCTTTGACAACAGGACACTTATAAATGATTTTTCCTATATCTTTCTGCGTGATGAGGCGGTGGCTTTTGTAGGAAAGAACGGCTGCGGAAAGTCAACACTTATGAAGATTATCACGGGCATGGAGAAGCCGGATACAGGTGAGGTTGAGTTAGGAGACACAATACGCATAGGGTATTTTGCACAGGAGAACGGTGAGCTTGACCCTGAGCAGAGGGTTATTGACTGCATTAAGGATGTTGCGGAGTATGTCCGGACGCCGGATGGGAGTGTGTCGGCTTCGCTTATGCTCGAGCGGTTCCTGTTTGATTCAACATTGCAGTATTCACTTATTGGAAAGCTTTCTGGCGGTGAGAAGAGAAGACTGTACCTTATAAGGGTGCTGATGTCCGCACCGAATGTACTGATACTGGACGAGCCTACGAATGATCTCGATATCCAGACCTTGTCGATTCTGGAGGACTATCTTGAGAGCTTTGCCGGAATAACCATAATCGTGAGCCATGACAGATATTTTCTTGACAGGGCGGCGGACAGGATATTTGTTTTCGATGATTGCGGGAATATAACTGAGGAAGTGCATCAGGAGGCAGATGAGATACTTGCTAAGATGGCGGCTGCCCCGGCAGCAGGCATGGGGCAGGGTACGGCAGATAAGGCTTCGGAGAAAAATACAAAGGCGACATGGAATAAGGGCGAGAGGGCACTTAAGTTCTCATACATGGAGCAGAAGGAATATGATACCATAGAGGATGACATAGCGGCTCTTGAGGAAAATATAGAGAAGCTTGATGAGGATATGGTGAAGTATGCGACGGATTTTGTGAAGCTCAACGAGCTTGGCAGGGAAAAAGAAGCTGCACAGAGCAGGCTTGATGAAAAGTATGCAAGGTGGGAGTATCTTACGGAGCTTGCAGAGAAGATAGAGGCATCAAAAAAATAATTGGAAAGTTGTGTGAATATATGAAAATACCTGATAAGGCATCAGTTACGCTTAGAAAGGCTTCGGATGTAATTCCGGGAGCTGAGAAAATTACAAATGGATGGCAGTTTGGTATTTTCAGCGATGCTGCGGTGCTGTCGTTGACCATATTTGAATGCGGTGAGCCGGATGGCGGCATGACAATAGAGATACCGCAGGAATTTAAGTGTGGGCGGATATTCTCATTTGTGCTGGATTTTGGCAATGAGGAGGCTGCGGCAGGACTTGATGGTGCGTGCTATGCCGTAGGTGATGGGAAACAAGCGGATATATATGCGAAGGAGTACTGTTATGCGGCTAAGGAGCAGCAGGACGGGGACGGCTTTGGAAGAGACAGGGATGAGCTGTGCAGTGTGTTAAGAAGCGGGCAGGCGGACATTGTTGAAAATGTTTACGGTGAGAAATCTGCTTTTCATGCGATACTTGATAATCCTCTCATCTACAAGCTCCATGTCAGGGGCTTCACGAAGCTTGCGCCCGGACTCGGAGATACAGAGGGGGGAACCTTCGCGGCACTGGCACAAAGGGCAGCATATATACAGAAGCTTGGAATGAATATTGTGCTTCTTATGCCGTGCTACGAGTTCCACGAGGTTCTGCCGACACATTCGGACAACAGGAGCCATTATGGCATGGGCTCTGCAGGAGCCGGCACAGGAAGGGTCAATTACTGGGGCTACACGGACGGCTATTATTTTGCGCCTAAGAGAGCGTACTGTGCAGGTGACAATTGTGTGGAGGAGTTTTCGCAGATGGTACGCGTGTTCCATGAGCATGGAACAGCGGTGCTGATGGAGTTCTGGTTCCCACTTGACATGGCACCGGCGATGGCAGTGGAGATATTAAGATACTGGCATATGAGACTCGGCGTGGACGGCTTCAGGATAATCGGGAGCGGAGGACTATTGTATGCCGTGAGGACTGACCTGTATCTTTCTGAATGTGTGCTGCTCGGCGATGATTTCGGTGGGGACAGCTTCCATGTGGGCACGGTTCAGGCTGTGAGCGATGCAGGGCGGAGAATTATCAGGTACAACGACGGCTTCATGGAGGCGGGCAGACATTTCCTAAGAGGTGACGAGGACAGCATAGGAGACTTTGTCGACAGGGAGACAAGGCACGAGTGCGGACACCCGGTTGTGAACTTCATGGCTGACCAGAACTGCTTAAGCCTCATGGATATGGTAAGCTATGAGCGCAGGCACAATGAGTACAATGGCGAGAACAACATGGACGGCAGACGCTATAATATAAGCTTCAACTGCGGAGCTGAGGGAAAGACGAAGCGGGAGATTGTACTCAGGGAGCGGAAAAAGATGGTCAAGAATGCACTTGCCATGGTATTTTTGTCAGCTTCGGTGCCAATGCTCATCGCAGGCGATGAGTTGGGAATGAGCCACGGGGGAAACAATAACCCATACTGCCATGACAATGAGATTAACTATATAGACTGGGGGCTGCTTGAGAAAAATTCAGATTTATATGAGTTTACGAGGAGGCTTATACAGTTCAGAAAAGAGCACCCGTGTATACGTCCGCAGCAGGATTTTTCCATGAATGACCACAGGATAAAGGGGATGCCGGATCTGTCCTGCCACAGCGAGAGGGCGTGGTTCCCGATTATGGCTGAGTACTCCCACAATATCGGGCTGCTCTACAGCGGCGTTTATGCGGGGGAGCAGGGGAACGTGTATGTTCTCTACAACATGCACACCGAGCCGCACGAGTTTGCCGTGATCGAGATGGCAGGAAAAAACTGGAGCTGCGCATTAAGCTCGGACGAGACGGGCGTTATATACGATGCGGGCAGAAAGCGCATAAGACTCGCTGCGCGCACCATGGCAGTCTTTGTGTCTGCCGAATCAGATAAATAAGGGCGACGCCGGCAGATTATTTTGGCGCAGTGCTGCGTTGGTAGAGATATGCCTGTCCGCGCTTCCCTATATGCTTTAGCGCACCGACATGCGTAAGAACATTGACGGCAGGCTGAGCAATAGTCATATTGACATGACACGCCTTGGCAAAATCCTTAGCTGTAAAGGTATCGTCAAGCTCATCAGGTATAAGCTTTTTATAATCGTCAACAGACATAATGGTTTCACTTGCATACAGAGCCGTAGGGATACGGTCGCTGCGGGTGGAGCCTTTTTTTCTGTCCTTACTGTAGCCGTTGAGAAACCTGTACTCCTCCAAGTCGATGAGCATGAGCAGCAGATGGAAGTTCGGGTGCGTAATGTACGGCTTAATCTTGTAAAGCTCGTAGAAAACGGACTGAAACACACCTTTTTTCGGGGATTTGCGGGCAGGTGTAATCTCGCCCGTCTGTCCGTCAATCCAGCGTAGATACTTTATGTGCGGTATGGGGTAGACCACCGTCACGGAGTATTCGGGCAGGAAGGCCTCGAGCTTGTTCCGCAGCTTGTTAAACTGCCTTGTCTGAATCTCATATATACCATCAGGGGTTCTTATGTCGGCGACATACCGCCCGGTCTTAACTTCATGAAAGCTTGTGTCAGGTTCAAGGTAATACTTTAACACCGAGTGAACGGTCTTTTCGCTGAGGGTACCGATGCCGTTTTCTATATGTTCGGTGTGGATTATTCTGTCACACGCGGCAAGGAAGCGTTCGTCATTGGAGCAGCTGACAATATTTTTATGTGTATTCCGGGCGGATGAGCTTTTCTTCATTATAGTTACAGACCTCATTTCTTTGAAGCATTTTTTAAATCAGGGTGCAATTTTATCCCTGATTATATAGTATAAAATATAATGTTTTGGGAGGCAATACCATATGGTTTTAATTCTTAAATGTAAAGGAATGAAAAATAAGAGCGTTGACAAAGTATTTATCATGTTGTAGATTAGACACATCGGTGATGCGTGAAAATTATCAGAAACGGGGATTGCCATATGAAAAAGAAATTATGGAATATATTTATACCTGTGATACAGGGAATTATGGTTATATTGATTGGTATTTCGGCATACAATGCCGGATATAAGACGGTCGACTGGAGATTTATCCCCATGATATTTATCCTCAATTTTGTCATAGTTGATCTGATGCTGTACAGGTATTCAGCCAAGAAAGGTGAGTGGAAGCGCAGACAGCTGGAGAATGAAGCGTTTCGTGCCGAACTGGAGGAGCAGATAGCACACTATGACAGGATTATAGACAGGCTGGATGCTATGTCAAAGTTCAGGCATGATTTTGGAAATTATATGCAGACGGTATATGGGTTAATAGACAGAAGGGCATATACGGAGGCAGAGGATATGCTCAGGGTTTTGTCAGAGAAGATTAAGAATGACAGAGCTTTTACGACAGAAATATGATCGGAATTATAAGCTGATAAAGTGAGGCAGTAACGTGATTTACAATATAGTTATATTTGATGATGATAAGACACAGTGTGATATTATAGAAAAGATGGTCGGTGAGTATAAGCCTGACCTTATGAAACATATTGTAATAATTTCGGAGAGAAATGAGCTTGACAGATATATGGAATTTCGAAACAGGATGGATATACTGGTCACGGATATATGTATAGGCGAAGATGAGGAGACAGGCATAGACGTTGTCAAAAGGCTGCAGGCGGTATCACCTGACACGCAGATTATTTATATAACCGGTTACGTCGAGTATTGCGAGGAGGTATATGAGACTAATCACATCAGCTTCATAAGAAAACCTATCAGCCGGGAACGTCTTAATGCTGCTCTTGACAAGGCGGTTCAGAATATATCCGAGAATGACAGCCGTGTACATAGAATAACGAACGGTCACAGCATTATTAACGTGAAGCCTGGTAGCATTCTGTATATTGAGAGCATCAAGAGGAAGCTTGTATATACATGTACGGATAACACGATTGAGGTGTACGGGAAGCTGTCGGAGGTTCAGCAACGGCTCGGAAACGGATTCGTAAGATGCCATAAGAGCTTTCTTGTTAATATTGAACATATTAGAGAACTGCATGACAATAATATACTGCTTGACAATGGCAGAGAGATAGCTGTGAGCAGAGGCTGCTATGCAGATACAAGAAGGACACTGCTGAATTATAGCTTATAATGAATGATAGAAGAAAACTCATACGATGACAAGAAGTATGTCATTGTATGAGTTTTTTTACATTATGCAGATTATTACAAAAAAACTGCAAGTTATTACAAGTGCGAACTTTTTTAGATTAATGTGTGGTAGTATTCGATTAGAAAAAGCCCTGCTAACGCTTCATGGCTTTTATGAGATTGAGAAGAGCAGCAACTTCCTCCTCGCTAAGACCGGACAAGTCGATTTCACGTCGGTTCTCTATTCCGAGCAGATAATCGGTTGTTACCTTGAATTTTTTCGCAATCTGTATAAGGACATCATATGAAGGCATACGAAGCCCGGTCTCGTATGCACTGATAACTGATTTGGTAAGCCCAAGCTGTCCGGCGAGCTGAGACTGAGTAAGATTGTTGTTAATTCTTAAAGTTTTTAAAGTGTTACCAAAGTCGACCATATTAAAACCTCCAATTGTTATAGTGTACAATACATGCTGTATTTATTTGGTGGAATTGGTATTGGTATAGTTGACTTGATAAGGATTAATGTTTATAATGTGATTTAAAGAAAAAGTGAAAAAAATAGTATTAAAAGTCAATGCAGTGTTGTTCGTAATTGACCGAGGCTTGAAAATGGAGGGCATATCGAATGATAACATACACCGTGTTTACCGATAGGGGCGGCAGAGAAGTCAATGAAGATTCGGCAAGAGTATTTGAGAAGGATGGGAAGAAATGTCTCGTTCTATGTGACGGATTGGGAGGTCATGGTAAGGGGGAGGTCGCATCGGCACTTGTTGTGGAGGCGGTCGGACAGATTTTTAACAGTGCGCAGAAAATAGATGAGGATTTTCTGCGCAGCGCTTTCCAATTATCGCAGGAGGCACTGATCGATGAACAGATAAGGCAGGATGCCAAGACGGACATGAAGACTACGGCGGTGGCGATGTATATTGATGGCAATAAGGTGCAGTGGGGCCATGTCGGGGACTCAAGGCTCTATGCATTTGCAAAGAATAAGGTGAAGCTTAGAACACTTGACCACAGTGTTCCACAGATGCTTGTGTTTGCAAGGGAGATAAAGGAGAAGCAGATAAGGAATCATCCTGACCGCAACAGACTTCTCCGCGTGATGGGAATTGAATGGGAGAAGCCAATGTATGAACTGGCTGAACAGACGCAGCTTGAGAAATATCAGGCTTTTTTGCTGTGCAGTGACGGCTTTTGGGAGCTGATAGATGAGAAGCAGATGTGTAAGCTGTTAAAGAACAGCAGCACCGTTGAGGAATGGATGCAGGCGATGGTGGAGGTTATAAAGCAGAACGGCATCGGTAAAAATATGGATAATTACACGGCAATAGCACTATGGTGTTAGTTGGGAGGACATTATGAAGGTCTTGTATGCAAAATGTGAGAACGGGCATTTCTTTGATGCCAACAGCATTGAAAAATGTCCGAAATGCAGCAGCAGCGTCTACACACTGCTCGGGGAAAAGCAGCATAAGAAGAGCGATAAGGAAGCTAAGGAAAGTAGGGAGAAGAAGGAAGAAGCTAAGCTTAAGAAGCATGAAAAAAAGGCTGAAAAGCATAAGAAGAATGAAACTTTGGCGGAGCAGCCTGATATGGAGGCAGCAGTAAGCATGGAGAACGCCGCGAGTGATGCTCCTGCAATGTCGGACGAGGATTCCAAGACATTAAGCTTCTCATCCAATTCGGTAAAATTGAACAGCGGAGGCAATGCGACAGTAAAGCTTGAGGGAAACGTCAAGACCGTGCCTGAGAATAACGAAGAGAAAAAAGACGACAATAAGACAGTTGCCTTCTGGGATAAGAATACGGATGTACAGACAGAGCCTGTTGTCGGCTGGCTGGTATGTATTAAGGGTGCAGAGGCAGGACAGAACTATGTGCTTAAGACAGGAGCCAATAAGGTAGGAAGGCTTGCCTCGGTTAATGACGTGGTTGTCGCGAAGGACCCTCAGATATCAAGAAAAGAGCATATTGTAATTACATTCGAGCCTAAGCAGAAGAGGTTCTACATACAGCAGGGCGAAGGTATGGGACTTGCGTACCTTAACGATGAATTGATATGCGGAAGCAGCATTCTTAATGAACGTGACAGAATTGAGATAGGCGCAAGCACGTTTATATTTGTTCCGCTCTGCGGTGATAACTTTGATTGGAATGAATAACAAGCGTGCAGATGATGCGGGAATGAGGAAGATATGTACATATGTGAAAATTGCTTTAAGGAATATGATGAAGGCTATGATATATGTCCGCATTGCGGATATGTAAGGGGTTCAGGAAAAAGGGAAGTATACATGCTAAGGATTGGCGTTACGTTAAGAAACGGACGCTATATCATCGGTAAGATTCTCGGCAACGGTGGTTTTGGTATCACCTACAAGGCATGGGATACGGTGCTTAACAGATATGTTGCCATCAAGGAATTCTATCCGAGCGGAATAGTCAATCGTGTTCCGGGAACCAACAATGTCATGCTGTATGCGGCTAAGAGGGAAAAGGAATATTATGCGCAGAAGCAGCGATTCTGGGATGAGGCGGTGAATACCAAGAGCTTTAATCAGGATAACAGCAAGCGCAATCATAATATTGTTGACGTACTTGATTACTTTGAAGAGAACGATACGGCATACTTCGTTATGGAATTCCTGGACGGAGTACCTCTTAATAAATATCTCAAGGAGAAGGGTGGCAAGCTATCGGTGCAGGAGGCAGCAGATATTGTACTTAAGATAGCCAATGCACTTATAACCGTTCATGAGAAGGGCTTTGTCCACAGGGATATATCTCCGGATAACATATTCATGTGCAAGGGAGGTGTCGTAAAGCTTATTGACTTCGGTGCGGCAAGATTTGCTGAGAATGAGGATGCGCAGCTGTCAATCATACTTAAGCCCGGATATGCACCGGCAGAACAGTACGAGAAGGTAAATGAACAGGGACCATGGACGGATATATATGCACTTGGTGCGACGATGTATCACCTCGTCGTGGGAGAGAGACCGGAGGAGTCGACCAATCGTAAGATCAGAGATGAGGTTCTGTCTCCGCATGAGATTGACCCTTCCATATCGGTGAATCTCAGCAACACGATAATGAGGGCGATGGCGGTTGACAGGCATTTAAGATTCGAGAATGCACAGGAGTTCATCGATGCCATCAACATCTGTCTTAATGAGGGCAAATCAAAGAAAAAGGTATTAAGCCCGGTTCAGTTAAAGAAGAGAAAGAAGAGAATAAGGAATACAACCATCGGTGCTGCACTGGCGGTTGTACTTGCAGGTTTTTCGATATTTGCATTCAACTTTGAAAAGCAGCGTGAGGAGGAGACTCTGCCGACGGCGACCATTGAGGTGTGGTGTACGGAGTTCGCGGACGGTACATACGGCTCGATTACGGACAGCTTTGACAGTATTGTGAACCGATTTAAGGAGAGCTATGACAATGTGACAATCAACGTCACGGCTTTTCCACAGGATGAGTACCTCGATAAGCTGGCTGAGGCTATTGACGAGGGCAAGGCACCTGACCTGTTCCTGTCATCGGGACTTGATAAGAGCTATCTGACGGATGCTTACAGTCTTGAGAGTCTTGCAAAGAATTACTACAAGAATAACTGTATTTTCTACAGCCAGTATAATTCCAAGTACCATGACAGCAGACAGATTCCGCTTGGATTTACATACCCTGTTGTGTATGTGAATACGGCACAGCTTGCATATGATAAGGATACAGCCAAGAATATGAAGGATATTATCGGCGACGGCACATATGATGAAATGGTATGCACCGACGGTGAAGGCTTCTATGACAAGAAATACCCGGCATATGCCGGTTCAACGAGCGACTATTCGGCTGTGCAGTCACATCTTAGTGGAAGCTATGTGATGGTAATACTCACAAGCGACAGCTTCCCGTTGGAGGGAAGAGGAGATTTCTGCTATGAGTGGAGTATCATGGCGGATGACAAGGACAGCAGGAAGGTTGCGGAAAAATTCCTTGAATATCTGATGACACCATATTCGCAGGATGTCCTTCTTGTTCAGGGAAGACAGAATATGCTCCCACTTAACAGAGGCATGCTCGGGGCGTATGTGGACAGCTACGAGGAGTATGACGCGCTGTACAGACATGTTAAATAGCTTATAAGAAAATACCCGAAGGAGGAACGAAGGATAATGGAAAAAAGATGCTACGGCTGTATGAAGACATATGATTCATCACTTAAGGTATGTCCGAACTGCGGCTATGTCGAAGGAAGCAGGCCGGAGAGTCCGCTTCACCTTGCAGGCGGAACGATACTTAACAACCGCTATGAGGTTGGCAAGGTAATCGGCTACGGCGGATTCGGTGTAACCTACATTGCATGGGACAAGGTGCTTGAACAGAGAGTTGCCATTAAGGAGTACCTTCCAAGTGAATTCTCAACAAGAGCACCCGGCGTGTCACAGGTGACCGTATACGATGGTGATAAGGGAGAACAGTATGCGGCAGGAATGGATAAGTTCGTGGATGAGGCAAGGAGACTGGCAAAGTTCACCGATTGTCCGGGCATTGTTAAGGTGTATGACTGCTTTAAGGAAAATCAGACCGCATACATTGCAATGGAATACCTTGAGGGTGTTACATTGTCACAATATATCAAGGATAAAGGAACGATTCCTCCTGAGGATGCTGTAATGATGCTTCTTCCGGTAATTGATTCACTTGATAAGGTAAATAAGGCGGGAATCATACACAGAGATATAGCACCTGATAACATTATGGTAACCAAGGACGGTGATGTAAAGCTCATAGACTTCGGTGCCGCAAGATATGCGACGACGATACACAGCCGAAGCCTTACGGTTATTGTAAAGCCGGGCTATTCACCTGAGGAACAGTACAGAAGCAGAGGAGATCAGGGACCTCACACGGATGTATACGCAGTAGGTGCCACTCTGTATAAGATGATAACCGGAGTAACACCTCCGGATGCCATGGAGCGAAGAGCATATCTTGAGAAGGACGGAAAGAATACCTTGCAGCCGCCTTCAAAGTATGTCAAGGGAATATCGAAGAATCTTGACAATGCGATAATGAATGCCATGCATATCCGCGTGGATAAGCGAACTAAGGATATGGAGACTCTTATGTATGAGCTCACTACGGAGGATACGGTCAAGCTAACGGACGAGGGCATCAGCAGAGTGTTCGACCCGAGAAAGTGGCCTGTGTGGCTTAAGATTGCCGTACCTGCCATGGCTGCCGTCGTGCTTGTGCTGTCGGGACTCTTCGCAGCGGGAATCATAGGCTTTAATGCCAACAGACAGGATGATATATACACGGAGCTCGGGATGGTGAGAGTTCCATGGGTTGTCAACAAGGAGCTCGAGGAGGCAAGTGTCAAGCTCAATGAAAAGACACTCTCATACAGCATTGCAGGAAAGGAATACTCATCTGACGTGCCTAAGGACAGAGTGCTCACGCAGGATATTGAGGGCGCGATGCCTGTAAAGGAGAATACGGTTCTTAATATCACGATAAGCGGCGGAGCTGAGACAAAGACACTGCCAAAGACAGAGGGAAGCAACCGCGATGAGGTGAAAAAAGAGCTTGAGGACATGGGCTTCTCCGTAACAGTCCGGGAGGAGTACAGTGACGTAATAGCTGAGGGCGGTATTATCGGACAGAACGTTGACGGAATTGAAGTACATTCCGGTGATGAGATAGAGATTGGTTCGGAGATTGAGCTTATCGTATCTAAGGGACGTGACCCTCAGACACAGCTCGTTGAGCAGGATATTGTAGTTCCTGACTTTACCGGAATGACCTATGATGAAGCACTTGCACAGGCAGAGTCAGCCGGAATAATGATAAGCATTATCGATAAGCGTTACAGTGATAGATATGCTGCTGATGTGATAATGGAGCAGAATGCAGAAGCCGGTTCAACAATCAGGAACACGGAGGGCGTAGGACTTGTAATATCTCTCGGAATCAAGCTTGTTAAGGTGCCGGATGTTCAGTATATGAACAAGGACAGTGCGATAGAAGCCCTCACGGCGAATGAACTTAAATACACAATAGTTGAAGCTGAGAATGAGAATGTAGCAGCGGGAGTTGTCATCTCGCAGAGCGTTGAGAGAGATTCACAGGTTGCACCGGGAACATCGGTAGAGCTTGTCGTGTCGACAGGACCTTCTAAGAAGGATGTGCCTGATGTTACGGGAATGGACGAGGCGGATGCTAAGTCAACGCTTTCGGCATTGGGCTTGGTTGTGAATATATCCTATGCTAACAGTGATACGGTTCCGAACGGAAAGGTAATCAGTCAGAGCATAACAGGAAGCAAGGCAGCTAAGAAGGGTGACAGTGTTGCACTTGTAGTAAGCAGCGGTGAGACACTCTTCGCAGTTCCTAATGTGATTGGAAGTGATCGCGCATCGGCTGAGGCTGCACTTAAGAATGCAGGCTTCTCGTTTATGGTTGATGAGCAGTACAGTGAGACAGTCGCAGCAGGACAGGTAATCAGCCAGTCTGAGACACCGGGTACCAACATCAAGAAGAACTCCACAGTGCTCATAGTCGTATCTAAGGGAGCACAGATGATTACGGTGCCGAATGTTGTCGGCAAGGACAGCGACTCGGCGGTAAAGGCAATGACGGATTCGGGCTTAAGTGTGAGCACCGCTTTGCAGTCGAGTGATACAGTGGCGGCAGGACAGGTTATCAGCCAGTCCGTAGGTGCCGGCACATCCGTTAAGCCGGGAACACCGGTTACAATTATTGTGTCAAGCGGGGTAGAGCAGGTTGTAGTTCCTAATGTGGCAGGTTCCACACTTGCGGACGCACAGAGTGCATTATCAGGCTGTGGTCTGTTTGCAAGTGTAAGTGAACAGTACAGTGATAATGTGGCAGCGGGAGTTGTCATAAGCCAGAGCGTGGCAGCGGGCTCCTCGGTAAATAAGGGAAGCAGCGTAGGAATAGTGGTATCAAGAGGACCAGAGAATGCGGGAGTTCCTAATGTAATAGGAAGTGACAGAAGTGCAGCAATAAGTGCTCTTCAGGCAGCAGGCTTTAATGTAAGTGAAGGAGAGGCACAGTACAGTGACTCAGTACCTGCCGGATGTGTAATAAGTCAGGACGTTGCAGGTGGTTCACAGGTTAAGAAGGGAACTACGGTAACGATAGTTGTATCTAAGGGACAGGAAATGGTTACGGTTCCTAATGTAACCGGAATGGATGCAGCAGGTGCGGAGAGCAAGCTTGACCAAAGCGGGCTTAACGTGGCAAGAGGCACTGCGGAGTACAGTGACACAGTACCTGAGGGAAATGTCATAAGCCAGTCGGTAAGTTTTGGAAGCAGTGTGGCTAAGGGAAGTACGGTCACAATCATTGTCTCCAAGGGTGTGTCAAGCTACACAGTAACCTTCGATTCCAATGGCGGAACCAGTGTCAATTCAATGTCAGTAAAGAAGGGCGGTACATTAAGCGGTCTTCCTACACCGACTAAGGATTATTGTAACTTCGCCGGCTGGACCTACAACGGTTCAAGTGCCGAGGGCATGACTGTGAACGGCAATATGACACTTACAGCGAACTGGACTGACAAGGCAGCAGGTGACTGGATTCTTGAGGGCAGCGTTCCGGCAGGAGGTAAGGTTGTTGATAATAAGTGGACATATACGTTGACAACTACTGAGACAACATGGTCAACAGAGGCAGCTCTTGATGGTTGGATGAGGACAGGAAATTATTCAAAGGAAAATCCAATATCAGGAACTGTATATTATATAGAAAACCAACCAGATGGACTCCAAAATCAACAGGGATTAAGTGTAGGAGTACCTGCTAATTCAGAAAATGAGACTTCTGTATTTGAAATAACATCAAGTGGTAACTTGTATAGTTATTTATATTGGCATTATACATTCGATGCTACATTTTCTGGTACAGTATTTCCAGGATATTATGCAACATCAAGAATAGTTTCACAAACAGGTGGAAATGAGTGGACATTTGAGAAATGGGGACATGTATATCTTAATCAATATCACGAATTTATAAATGGAAATGCTGGTACAGACTATTATGATACGTTAGATCAGTGTACATACCCTGCTTCAAGAAGTGCAAAACCTTTTGGTGATGGAACTACTTATTGTTTGGGTGGGTTAAGACTTGGTGCTGAGTATGTTAGCTATTGGTTTTATCGTGTCAATGTATATAGTGCAACATATACACAATATACAAAAATGTTCGAATATATGAAATCCACTTCTGCAAATAAAGAATCTGCTTCAGCTCCAAGTGGTGACGGTATAAGCAATATCCAGCACTGGGTTCGTTACATACCTAAATAATCTGAAGTTATGGCAGAGCATAGAATAATCATCTGTTCAAAGGAGGAACCATACCATACATGATAGTGAATCTGATAAAGCCGGAGAGAATGTTCAGCCTTACCCTTCCGGGTAAGGTGAAGGGACAGTATTGGATTAAGGATGTCGATAGTGACGGAAATCCACGTCAGCTTATAAGCATTGAGGCTGTGGGCGGACAGTGGGTTGTGAAGAGCAATAAGACTGCCGCAGTGCTCAATGCCGATAAGCAGCCTGTTTCAAGCATGCCGATTAATCCAAGGGATTTCTTTTATATGCAGATTGATGGTATATCGTATAACCTGTTTTTGTATGCAGAAGCTGTGGATGAGAGCAGACAGGCATTCTGGAAGATAATGTCTAAGACACCGGGAACATATGGTGTGGGAAGAAGTGAGGACAATGAGATAGCCTACCCGAATGCATATGTTTCCGCAAGGCATGCACAGCTTGAGTACGACGGGAATAACTGGTATGTCACCGACATGGGAAGTGCCAATGGAACATATGTGAACAGTTGTCGTATTGCTGAGAAGAGCAGACATTCATTAAAAGCGGGCGACTATGTATATATTATGGGACTTAAGCTGATTGTCGGACATGGATTTTTTGCAGTGAATAATCCTGACAATTCAGTGGTTATACGCTCGGACAAGCTTGTAAAATACACGCCTCAGTACAGGGAGGACAATAATGCCGAGCTCGAGGAGCCTAAGAAGGAGTATTTCTTCCGTTCACCGAGACTGTATAGGGAGGTTGAGCATCAGGTATTCAAGCTTGATGCTCCGCCTCAGCCGGCAAGACAGGACACGGTTCCCATGGCGCTTATGCTCGGCCCGTCGATTACGATGGGTATGACATCCATGAGCACAGGTATTCTCTCTGCGGTAAATGTTCTGTCAAGCGGAGGCGCAATTACACAGGCACTTCCGACAATAATGATGTCCGGCAGCATGCTGCTCGGAACGGTATTGTGGCCTGTACTTACTAAAAAATATGAGAAAAAACAGGCTATCATAAATGAAGCAAAGCGTCAAGGGAAGTATCTCGAATACCTTGACGGTGTGCGTGACAGCATAATGAGGACATGCAGGGAACAGGAGGACATTCTTCGTGAGAACAATATCACCCCTGAGGAGTGTGCCAAAAGAGTACTTGAATGTCAGTCAAGTCTGTGGGAGAGGATGAGAACGCAGAGTGATTTCCTTAATCTGAGACTTGGAATCGGAACACTTCCGATGGATGGTGAGCTGGATTTCCCGGATAAGAGATTTTCGATGGAAGATGACAACCTTCAGGCTGCAATGCTTGCACTTGGCAAGGAGGGCAAGCTTCTTAAGGGGGTACCTGTTACGGTATCTCTGCTTAAGAACAATATAGTGGGAATATACGGAAGTCAGGTGGAGACAGATGCACTTTTAAGAACGCTTATTATTCAGCTCATAGCTCTCCACAGCTATGATGAGCTCAAGATAATGCTGCTGACTGGTGAGAAGGATGTACATAATTGGGAATTCATACGACCGATACGGCATTTTTGGAACGATGACAGAAGCATGAGATTCTTTGCTGCATCGGAGGATGAGGTTAAGGAACTGTCACAGTATATAGAGAATAATGTGCTTCAGGCGGATGCAACGAAGTCAGAGCCATATTATGTCATTATCTGCACCGATAAGAAGCTCTATGAGAAGAGTAGTACACTGCAGAAGCTGATACAGAGTGAGGCTGATGGAAGCTTCAGCGTAATATTTGCCGAGAAGGAGCTTAAGCTGCTGCCGAAGGAGACCAAGCTTGTGATAGCGGCTGACGGCGGTGACAGCAGAATATATGACCGTGAAGACAATACTGGAAAATATGTAGGATTCAGACATGACAGCTTTGACACGGCAGTGCTCGACAAGGTATCACAAAGGATTGCTGATATTGAGCTTGATGAGCAGAGAACGGCATATGCAATGCCTGATATGCTCACATTTTTGGAAATGTTCAATGTAAGTAAGATAGAGCACCTCAATTCACTTACAAGGTGGAAGGAGAATAACCCTATTATTTCACTAAAGACACCTGTTGGGATTGATGAGAACGGGGAGACCTTCAATCTTGACCTGCATGAGAAGTTCCATGGACCTCATGGACTTGTTGCAGGTATGACAGGTTCGGGTAAGTCGGAGTTCATCATCACATACATACTTTCGCTTGCAGTCAACTATCACCCTGATGAGGTTGCATTCGTGCTAATAGATTACAAGGGCGGCGGAATGACAGGAGCCTTCGAGGATACGGACAGGGGAATCAAGCTTCCTCATCTTGCAGGAACAATAACCAATCTTGACGGCTCCGAGGTCAAGCGTTCACTTGTATCAATTCAGAGTGAGCTGAGGAGAAGACAGGCAATATTTAACGAGGCGAGAAAGATATCCAACGAAGGAACGATGGATATATACAAGTACCAGCAGCTATACAGGGACAAGCTTGTGAGTGAACCTGTTCCACATTTGTTCATAATATCGGATGAGTTTGCTGAGCTTAAGGCGCAGCAGCCGGAATTCATGCAGCAGCTTATCAGTGCGGCTCGAATCGGACGAAGCCTTGGTGTGCATCTCATTCTTGCCACACAGAAGCCGAGCGGTGTTGTTGATGACCAGATATGGAGCAACAGCAAGTTCAGGGTATGTCTTAAGGTTCAGGATAAGTCCGACAGTCAGGAGATGATTAAGCGTCCGGATGCGGCAGCACTTACACAGACCGGAAGATTCTATCTTCAGGTTGGCTATGATGAACTGTTTGCACTCGGACAGTCGGCATGGTGCGGTGCAGAATATGTTCCGACGGAGACCGTGGAAAGGTCAATCGACAGAAGTGTTCAGGTAATAGACAATCTCGGAAGAGTCGTTATGAACGTGAAGCCTCAGAAAAAGAAGGACAACGGCTCCAAGGTAAAGCAGCTTGTCTCGATAGTCAGATATCTGTCGGAGCTTGCTAAGGAAGAGAATATATCGGTGAGACCGCTGTGGCTTCCGCCTCTTAAGAAGGATATGTACATAGATGAGCTTGAGGACAGGTATGGCTATACAACGTGTGGAAATATACTGGAGCCTGTCATAGGTGAATATGACGACCCATTCAACCAAAAGCAGGGTATACTCACGGTTCCGTTGAGCAGGGAAGGAAACTGCCTTGTGTACGGTTCGGCAGGAAATGGAAAGACGACGTTCGTTACAACGCTGTGCTATTCGCTTATAAGACATCACAGTGCGGATGAGGTCAATCTGTATATTATGGATTTTGGCTCTGAGACACTCAAGGTGTTCGAGAAAGCACCTCAGGTAGGCGGAGTCGTACTGTCGGCGGATGAGGAGAAGCTTACTAATCTTTTAAAGCTGCTCAATCGTGAGATTGAGACAAGAAAGGCACTGTTCGCGGAATATGGCGGTGACTATGCGGGATACTGTAAGAACAGCGGCAGCACACTTCCGAATATTGTTGTGATTCTTAACAACTATTCAGGCTTTGCCGAGCAATATGAGGATATGCAGGAGGTCTTTGAGCTTATAACAAGAGACTGCGTGAAGTTCGGAATATACTTCGTGGTTACGGCAGGAAGCACCAACGCCATAAGATATAAGCTTTTACAGAACTTTAAGATGATATATACGATGCAGTTGAATGATGCCACGGATTATCCGGTTATCATGGGAAAGACGGACGGGCTTGTCCCTTCAAAGTACAAGGGAAGAGGACTTGTGCTGCTTGACAGGGTATATGAATTCCAGACGGCGTACTGTATCAGGTCGGAGGAGATGCAGGAGGCTCTGAGGCTGTATGTCAGAGAGCTTAGTGACAAGGCTGTCGTGTACGCAAGACCTATTCCGATGCTTCCGGATAGAGTTGATGCAGGATACTTTGCCGGCAGCGGCTATTCGCTTAAGAGCCTTCCGGTTGGTGTTGTCAGAAGAACACTTAAGCCGGCTGTTGTCAATATCGAGAGCAGGGTAATGTATACGATTACGGCACAGGAAATGTATGATACGGTACCGTTTGCCGAGGAGCTTATTAAGTTGTTGTCAGACGTGTGCAGGGTAAGAGTATTTGACGCAGAGAAGCTCTGTAATGTGGAGGCGGAAGGTGTTGAGGTCATCACGGGAAATTATGAGCAGTATGTGAGGGAGCTGTTTTCCGAGATGGTTGAACGCAACAACGTCTATAAGGATTCAGGGCTTGAACAGAGTGTTCTTGAGAAATATGAGACTGTCGTATATGTTATGGTTGGTCTTAATAAGCTGTTTTCCAAGCTGGGTGATGATGCGAAGGATAAGCTTCGGGTACTCATGGAGAAGGCTGAGGCTGAATATAAGCTGCATATAATCGCAGTCGATACGGCAGCGGGGATCGGCACATATATGTATGACGGCTGGTACAGACGGCAGCTTAATGGAGCTGACGGAGTGTGGATAGGCGATGGAATAGCAGACCAGAACATATACAGGATAAGCAAGCTGACCTCAGACCTGTATGCGGAGGTTGAGGAGGGCTTCGGCTACTTCGTATATCGCGGCAGAACAGAGCTTGTCAAGCTTATCTCATCGACGGAGGAGGCATAGAAGATGGATAAAATATTGGTTCGGATATATGTTCCAGCACTGGAACGCTCATTTGATATGCTGTTTCCCGCACTGAGTCAGATGAGGGAGGTATTGGAGCTTGTGGAGAGGGCTGTCACGGAGCTGTCCGACGGACGCTTTATTGCGAGTGAAGATACGACCTTTTGTTACAGGGACGACGGTTCCATTGTAGATATTAACAAATCAGTATGTGAGCTTGGTATACATAACGGCTCACAACTGATGTTGATATAAATTAACCTAAGGAGGTAATTAACATGGCAAGAGTAATTCAGGTTACACCTGAGTATCTTGAGACTGCAGCAGGCAAGATTGAAGGACTTGCGGCTGATTACAAGGCTCAGTATGATGCACTTTATCAGGAGACAGGTGCGCTGGCAGCTACATACAGCGGCAAGGATTATAAGGCATTCACCGACCAGATTGCAGGGTTCAAGGATGACTTCGAGAAGATGAAGACGCTTATGCTCAACTATGCGGATTTCTTAAGAAAGAGTGCAAGAACATACCGCAATACACAGGACACTGTTACTGCTGAGGCAAAGAAGCTTGTAAATTAAGGAGGGAAACATCATGGCAGATGAGATTAAGGTATCGACCCAAGTGCTGCTTGATACGGCAGAGAAGGTTCGCACAATCAATACTACAATGGACGGAAAGCTCGCTGACATCAACAAGACGATGAATGACTTGGAATCCACATGGAGAAGTGATGCGGCAACAGATATAAGAGCAGCAATGAATGCGCTTAAGCCGAGATTCGAGGAGTATAAGACGGTAGTTGAATCGTATGCAAAGTTCCTTGTTAATACGGCACAGAGCTACGATGTAACCGAGACATCCATACAGAATAATGCAGGTGCATTTAAGTAAGGCTGTGATAACTTCATGCGGCAGACAAAAAATGTCTGCTGCATGAAATTGATGACTAATAATGATAAAGCTTGGAGGAACATAACTTATGAAGAGAATATTATCTTTTATGCTGATAATGACGATTACACTGTCTTCGATACTTTCGCTTGGAGGCTGTTCGTCCAAGAAGCAGAGTACATTATCATTGGGAGAATGGCTTGTCATGCTGAATTCTTCTTTTGGTATGGACAGCTACAATTCGGATACACCGTACTTTGATAATGTATCTGAAAGCAATATATATTTTGATGCCGTTCAGATTGCGGTGGAGTGGGATGTAATAGATACGACACAGAAAATAGATGTCAACAAGGCACTCACATGGTGTGATGCGCTTATGACACTTGTAAATGCGAGTGTATTCAGGGCTTATACAATGACCTCTGAGGAGAAGCTCGATTATGCACTGGCTAACTTCGATTGTAAAATAGACAAAAAGAAGGTAAATAACATTATTGAACCATATGATGCGGTTGCATTGCTTACACAGGTTCAGCAGAAATGGACGAACCGCACATATGATACACCGATAGAGGAAGTTAAGTTCGCTGACAGTGTAAAAGAACTTACTGATGTTACAGACTATAAGATTGAAAATAATACAGTTGTGCTTCGCAAGGAGGAAGCCGGAGACATTGCTGCCGGGGATGTGTATGTTATTAACGGAGAGGATGGCTTACAGGCATTCAAGGCAGAGAAGGTTACGGAGCAGGACGGAAATATATATATTGAGAACAGCGATGAGGACCTGTTCATAACGGATGTGGTTGAGAATATGCTGGTTCAGGAGACAATCATTCCAGATGAGAGCAATATGGCTCTCTATGATGTTTATGGCAACAGGATTGGCGGAAATGAACTCTCAGCATTAGATTATAAAGCATCGGATACAGGTGCCAGACTTGCATCGGCAATGGGAAACGTGGGAACAATAAATGCTTTGAGTCTTCCTAGGGATACTACAAAATTCCAGTATGATGACTATGAAATAGAGCTTGGTTATAAATTTGATGATGGTTTAAATGTAAGTGCCAAGATTAGTGATAAGAGCACTAATTTTACTTATTCGTTTGATATTTCGGATATAAAGGCTACTCCGGAGGTTGATATATCCTTCTTTAAAATTAAATCAGCTTCGTTAAAGTTAGATTACAAGACAAATTCTACCTTTACTGTTGACCCACCAAGTACAGATATTGTGGATTTGGTGGCGGCACCATATAACAATGGAAATGGTAAAGGTCTGACTAATATTTTAAAGAGCACAGTAAAAAAGTCGAGTTCTAAAGGTGCTAAGACAATAAAGATAGGTTCATTACAGCTTAATGGTGCAGATCCCGTCAGAGTATGCATTGACATCAGCATCAAGGTTTCGGTTGATGGCAAGCTTACACTGGTTTTATCTACTGTTAATACTAAGGGAGTCGAATACAAAAATGGTAATATACGATTTATAAATGAAGAGACACGGGATAGGAATATAAGTGTTGAAGCAAAGATTGAATCAACCATGTCAGTCGGCATGGGCCTTTATTGCGTGGGATTAAAAAAGCGATTAATTGGTGCTGATATTATTTTTGGAGTTGGTGCTAAGGCAAGTGGCAAGGTAAACCTTGTAGATCCTGAAAATCATCTTATAGAGATGGTGAAGGATGATGAATATACGACAAATGCGGATGCAGCCCTGCTGCAAAAAGTAATTACAACTACGGCAGAGATAATTTCGGATATTGCAAAATCGCAGGGAGGAAGTTATACGGCTGGTGATAATGAAGTACAGCTTCACCTTGAAATGTGTGCGGACATTATAGGGTATGGAATTTTAAAAATTGAACTGGGCAATGATTCGCAGATATGTAAATTATTTGGAATATCTGGAAAATCATATACATTTTTAGAGGAAAATAATTCAACATTCTACCATGCACACATAGAAGATTTCAAGTTCGCCGAGGGCTTTGCTAACGCGGTATGGGGAAGTGATGCGCGTAAGCTTGATTTGTGTACAAAGAAGTTTAAACCATTTGACGAAGCTGATGAGGAAGAGAGTGAGACAGCGGAGGATGAAAGCATACAGAGTGATGACGGTACAATCATTGAAGGAAAGTACATTTCATTGTCACAGCTTGGTGTCTCATTATCACAGGGAGAACAGTACACGGTAGGCATAGAGACACTTCCTGAGGGCTATTCCATTGCGGATGTGAAGTATTCGGTACAGGATACCTCGGTTGCCACGGTTAATTCTAACGGATTGGTTACGGCGATAGCAGAGGGAAGCACGATGCTTGTAGTCTATATTGAAGGAACGGAATATAAGGCTTATCAGGCGATAATGATTATTAATCCGGATACGGTTACAATGTCTCCGCTGATGTAATGCGGAGCGTATTCTGAATAACAACGTTGCCGTACTGTGACGGAATGGAGATTGACATGGTTAAGTACAAGATGAAGCTTAATAAGCGCACAAGACAGCTGAGTATTAAGGTGAAAAGCCAATATCAGATAAGCGAGAGGGAGGCATATGCCATAAGTAAGGACGGCATTGACGGCTTATTAAGCTTCGACACGGAATATAATAAATCCTCCTTCAGCTTCATATACGACATGAGCAAGGTGATTTCCATTGAGGAGTTTTTGTTAAATCCGATAAGCAGGGAGGAATTCATCGATATTATCAGGCAGTGCGTGAGTCTGTTCAAGTTGTTGGAACGCAGATATATAAGCAGCAGGATGGCATTATTTTCCGTGAAGTATGTGATGGTTGAGGCGGCTCAAAAGAAGCTGTGGCTAATATGTGTTCCTGTTCAGGGCTTCGACTCTCAGCTTCCGCTTCGCGGGCTGCTGTCAGATATATGTGCAAAGTGTACTTTGTCGGATGGGGATGGATCAATTATAGAAGAATGTGCGGATATAGTCAGGCATGGCGTGAATATGTCAATGTTCGACCTTGAGGAGTTCATAAGAAGGGCGGACGCACAGAAGCCAAGTATCGAAAGATTCGATGCAAAAGCGGCGGTGCAGCACGAAGGAGTCTATGACCCGTTAAGGAGACAACAGTGTGCAGGCAGCGTAAAGCCTGTTATAACAAGGCTGTCGAACGGGGAGAGGATATATATAAGATGTCTGCCATTTACCATCGGGAGAACGGAGGGCGATTATATCATTCCGGAGAATCCGGCAATCAGCAGACGGCATGCGATGATTGTTTTTCACAATGGCGGATACTATATGCGTGACCTGGATTCTGCTAACCACACTTATGTGGGAGGTAAAGAACTTGGGGCAGGATGCGAGGTGCCTCTGATACAGGGGGAAAGGCTGAGACTTGCCAATGAAGAGCTTCAATTTAATTTAGAATAATTATTTATTCCAAGGAGGAATCAGATATGGCTATGGTACAGTGTACGGGCGGTCATTGGTATGATAATGCCAAGTTCATAGAATGTCCATATTGCAGTGCGGGCTCCCAGGGCAGAAGCGGCGGGACAGCCGATTCGCAGGAGGGAAAGACGGTGGCATTTGAATGGAAGCAGCCGTATGATAATCGGCAGGAACAGAATGAGGGCAGATTTGAGAACAATGAGAATGAATATATAACGGGCTGGCTGGTATGTACCAAGGGTCCTGACAAGGGAACCGATTACAGAATTTTCCATGGACAGAACTTTGTCGGAAGAGATTTTTCCATGGATATCGTAATCAGAAATGACAACAAGGTCAGCAGAATCAAGCATTGCTGCATCGTGCATGATAATAAGTCCAACAGAACATTCCTTGTGCCTGAGAACGGAAGTCTTGTGGAGTACAACGGAGGGATACTTTCTAATGCGGTGGAGCTTAAGAATTATGACACATTCAATATCGGTGACAGCACGATGACCTATGTTGCTTTTTGCGAAGGAGGAAGAAAATGGACAGAGGATTAGTTAAGAGAGTGAAATACAGTCTGATGCGTCCGCTTGCCTTTCTGCTTACATTCTTGTATGTGTTCGGCAGCAGCATAGGTGTCCGGGCGGATGAGACACAGTCTGATAATGAGTCGGATGGAATTGTTATTGAATCGGTACAGGCTGTTGTACCGCAGCTTACGGCTTATATAAGGGGTGACCATCAGATAGGTGTGTCGGATATATCCGCACAGCTTGATGGTGAAGCACTCACGGTAAAGAGCATTGATTTCTTCGAAAATATGGGACAAGGTGTGACATACTATATTCTTCTTGACGTGTCGGCTTCGTTCTCAACCTCCTATTTTAATGCACTGCAGAACAGCCTTGTGACATTCAGAAGCGGATTGTCTGATAAGGACAGAATGGTGCTTATAACCTTTGGGTCATCGGTTGAGACTGTCCTTGACGGGGATGAGACTGATGAGGAGGCACAGGAGAAGATAATGTCACTTGTAAACGGTGACAATGACACATACTTCTACGAAGCACTCATGCAGGTGGCGGATGAGACTGACAGGAATAACGATAATTCCCGCGAGGTAATTATGATGATTTCAGATGGCGGGGATGACCATAACACGGGCAAAGCGAATGCGCAGGAGGCGATAGCTGCCCTCTATAAGAGAAATATTCCCGTATATGGCTATGCGGCGGGAGCCAATCAGAATAATATGCAGTCGTTTGCAGAGCTCACCGAGGCATGCGGCGGCACAGTGACGGAATTTACCTCACAGGAAACGGATAAGATTTTTACTAATTTTAAAAGAATGCTCGGTGAGATGCAGGTTGTGACGCTGATGACGGATAACAACATTGCGAGCAACAAGACGGAGACCTTGCAGCTTACGTTATTGTCAGATGGCAGCACGGCTTCACGGTCCGTGCTTATAACCGAGCATATTCCGGATGAGACTGCACCTGAAATAATTGCAGTGAGAAAGAGCGGGGACAAGGAGCTTATCATAAGCTTTTCCGAACAGGTGTCAGGCGCGGATAAGGCAACGGCATATGTGGTTACATGTGACGGGATAACCTTGGACGTGATGAATGCGGAATATGATGCCTCTGATTGCTCTGCACTTATAAGCTTTAACAGTGATTTAAGTTCAGGAGAGTATGTCATTGAGGTTCGCGGAATTGCGGATATATCGGCGGAGAAAAACCCTGTTGTTGAGAGCTTCAATAAGGTAATAAAAAGCGAGTCGGACGAGGCAGATACGGAGACTGAGAGCAGCACACAGGCGGAGGACGAGATATCAGGACAGGCGGAAGATGACAATGCAGCCGACAGTAAAGGCAGTTCATCATATACGGTATTTATTATTGTCGGAGCAGCTGTTCTGATTCTTATTGCTGCGGGTGTTGTATCGGCAGTACTTGTAAAGAAGAAAAATGCTGAGCAGGAGAGGATAAAGAGGCAGCAGGAGGAAGAACGATTAAGGAAGAGTTCGCAGACCGCAGACCGTGATGAACGTATACAGCAGCCGAAGCAGAATAAGACGGTTCAGCTTCAGCTGGATGCAGGAAGAAGGATTGTATTCGAGATTCTCAATGTTGAGGCGGGACAGAACAGCATTGTTGAGGCTGAGCTTAACAAGTCAATGATTGTCGGAAGAGCAGATATATGTGATGTGTGCATAAAGGATAACAGGATAAGCCGTCAGCATTTTGCACTGGAGGAGAAGAACAGCTTAATATATGTGCGTGACTTGCAGACGACCAATGGTACAAGTGTCAATGGTGTTAAATTAAGCGGAGCAAAGCAGCTTAATAACAATGATATCATATCGGCAGGTTCCGTGAAATTAAGGGTACGATGGTAGGGGGTGGCTTAAGTGGATGAAAGTACATTTTCGCTTAAAAACGGCACCATGGTCAGCGGTGACAGGTACACGATAGAATCGCTGATTGGTGCGGGAGGCTTCGGAATTACATACAAGGCAGTTGATAACAGCAGCAATAAGGTATGTGCGATAAAGGAATATGTACCGCTCGGATTATGCAGCCGGCTTCCTGACGGAAAACTGATTGCCATGGGAGGGGATAAGACGGAATATTACGAGCATGGCAAGCAGCGCTTTATGGAGGAAGCACAGTGCCTTATGACACTTCGGGATATACCGAATATTGTGCGGGTTATGAACTGCTTTGAGGAACGTGGAACGGCATATTATGTGATGGAGTACCTTAAGGGCTGCGACATAAAGCATCTTATGAGAAGGATGCCGGGAGGAAAGTTCTGTGTGGAGGATGCTGTCAACATAATTGGGATAGCCGCGACCTCACTGCAGCAGATTCATGCCACCAAGATGATGCTTCACAGAGATATAAGCCCGGACAATATATTTTTCTGCGATGACGGTGCTGTATATCTTATTGACTTCGGAAGTGCCAAGCATATATGCCAGCAGCAGGATCAGAACTTCTCGGTAGTCTTAAAGCCGGGCTTCGCACCGATAGAGCAGTATTCGAGAAAGGGCGCTCAGGGAACCTACACGGATGTGTATGCACTGGCGGGAACGCTTTATTATATGCTCACGGGTGTCATGGTGCCATCTGCGACCGACAGGGTGAACGGAAAGGGCTATGAACCTGCATATCAGGTATGTCCCGACATACCAAGGAGTCTGTCAGATACCATTGACAAGGCACTCGAACTTGACTACAAGCAGAGACTTCAGACAGCCTATGAATTCGCACAGGGTATAACGCAGTACAGACGAGAGAATGCTGTCGATGCGGTGGTAACTGAAACGGCTGCCGCACATGAAGAGAAGACAAAAACAATAAGCATTTACGATAGGAAAAAAGTTGAGGATATTCAAGGTGTATCGAATGATATTGTCGCACGTCGCAAGCCTAAGCCGTATGTTGAGATTGCCAACAGCGAGTTCTCGGGAAAGCGGTGGATAATTCCATTGCAGACGGAATTGATTGTCGGACGTTCATCAGCCGTGAGCAACATTGTTGTTCCATCGTTTGCCGCGGTATCGAAGGAGCATTGCCACATAATGTTTGATGAGAAGGAGGACTGCTTCTTCGTATATGATACCTCCAACAACGGGACGACAACGGAACAGATTGTATGCCCTAAGGAACAGTGGATACCTATAAGAAATCAGCATTTTATTATTTTGGCCGCTGTGTGCTGCCTTAAGATTGGGGTGGATTATGAGTAGAGATGAAGCTGTAAGGACTATTAAGCTTGAGGAGGAATGCAGACTTAAGCTGTATGGAAGCACATTTATAGGAACAAGGGCATATCAGCAGGACAGAATGTTCATGCATGAGGGAAGCAATATTTCGGTTGCTGCCGTATGCGACGGAATGGGCGGAATGGATTCGGGCGAGAGAGCCAGCCAGCTGGCTGTTGATATGCTGAGAGAGGATTTGCCGCAGCTTGAGGAGGCGGAGGATATAAGACGCTTTCTATATGATGAGGCTGCCAAGATTAATGAGAAGGTGGCTGATTTTACTGATGATAACGGCGTGCCTATTGAGTCGGGAAGCACTATTGTCATGACGGTAGTTAAGGGTGATAAGCTGTATATTATGTCGGCTGGTGACAGCAGAATATATCTGATACATGATGATAAATTCATGCGGCTTACAAGGGACCATAATTACAGAATGAGACTTGATGAGAGGCTTCGTCTTGGCATGATTGATATGGATACATACATGCTTGAGGAGGCAAGGGCTGAGGCCCTTATAAGTTTCCTTGGTATCGGAAGCTCAATACTTATTGATACCAACAGTGAACCCATTGAGCTCACATACGGCGACAGGATTATTCTGTGCAGTGACGGGCTGTATAAGGGTATAGATGATGATGCCATTGAACATATCGTCATGGAGAATCAGATGTATGTGGAAGGGCTTGCGGATAAGCTCATTGAGGAAGCTCTGTTTCACTCGCCGTCCGGTATGGACAACACCACTGTAATAGTGGGTATATACGAATAACAGGTAGAAATACCTGCAAATAAATAACAATCCAAGGAGGAAATAATTATGAATTTAATACAGTGTGCTAACGGACATTATTATGATGGAGATAAGTTCTCATCCTGCCCTCACTGTAAGGGAGGAGCAGCTTCGTCATCTGAGGAATCGGTCACGATTTCCTATGACAGCACCGCAAACCCTACGGTTGATACAGGAGCCGCCGCATCCTCACCTACAATAAAGGAGGTAACATCCAACCAGAATACAGCCAATACGAACGCAGCAGTTAAGCTGTCAACCGCTCCGACGGCACCGATAGTACAGCCGTTGGATGATGCGACACCGAAGACTGTCCGCCTGTATGAGACTGAGATGGAGATTGAGCCGGTTGTGGGCTGGCTGGTTGCCCTCAGCGGAAAGGCTAAGGGAAAGAGCTACATGCTTAAAGCGGGACCTAATTTCATTGGACGTGACAGTTCAATGAATGTATCAATCACAGAGGACAATACTGTATCGAGAAATAAGCATGCAGTGGTAATCTATGACCCTAAATCAAGAAGATTCTTTGCACTTCCGGGCGAGTCGAGAGCTCTGTTCTACGTTGATGATGAGGTGGTTCTCAACAATGTTGAGGTAAAGGACAGACAGCTTCTAACCGTTGGCGAGACCAAGCTTATGCTTGTGGCATTCTGCAATGAAAAGTTCGCATGGGAGGATCTTAAGGAGGATAAGGATGAATAATAAAAAAATAGGAAAACGTGAATTATTTATTGCATCATTGGTTCTAAGTGCAGTTGCGGTAGTGTCCTTGTTTTTGCCGATCATAAAAGTGCAGCCTGTGAGCATATGGGATTTTGAGGTGGAGTTCAGCTCGATAGCGGGTTATCAGCTTCTGTTCGGAAGCGGGAACAGTATCGTTGATTTCATAAGCCTGAATCTTGCGGGCAGCGAGCTGCGCATACTTGCAGCCATGTTCGTTGTAATCCCTATGGTGCTCAATATTGTCGCGGTTGTGTTAAAACTTATTTTTAATAGCAAAAGGTCTGGAAATATTGTTCCTGTGATTCTTGATGTGATTGCACTTGTAGAGGTGATTCTTGCAACTATCATAGCATCGGTTGTTCCTGCCTTCGGAAGCATAATATTCATGGCAGCTATGGTGCTTAATATCGTTGTGAACATTGCATCACTTATGCAGCATGATGAAAAGGTTGAGAATAAGAGCGTTGAAAAGAAGGATGATAAGCCTGTCAAGGCCGCTGCTGAGCACGCGCTTAAGGGTGTATCGGGAGTGTATGCCGGAGCGGTGGTTAAGCTTAGCACACAGCCGTTGTGGATTGGAAGAGACTCTTCTAAGTGCAACATAGTACTTGAGGGCGGGAAGGTCAGCAGACAGCATTGCTGTATATGGCTTGATGAGAACGGTAAGGTAATGTTCAAGGATACATCAACCAATGGTGTATACTTTCCTAACGGGGACAGAATGTTAAGCAACATCGATATGGAGCTTAATGAGGGCGAGACCATATTCATAGGCAACAGTGAGAACAGTTTTCAGATAATATAATCGTACACGGAGGATTAGCATGAGAGAAGATATGGCTTCTTTGATAATTATTGATTCTCAGGGAGTAAGAAATATTGACCTTAATGATTACAGGAAAGAGACATTATTGATTGGAAGGAATGGGAATGAATGTGATATTGCGGTAGCGTCAGCTTATGCATCGGGCAGACATCTGTATTTTATTAGAAAATTCGGAGAATGCTTTCTGTGTGATGAGGGCAGCACCAACGGAACCTTCCTGATTAAGGGTGAAAACAGGGTCGATATCAGAAAGACAGGACCATATAAGCTGAAGGAAGCCACTTCAATCTGCTATCTGGGTGACGGCGGGCATCCTGGTGAAGAGGCAATACTTGTGTTCACCACACAGAACAATGGTGAGCTTAAGTCGGTGCATCTTGAACAGGGAAATACGCTGATAGGACGAAGCGAGGACTGTGATATAAGACTTCTGCACCCGATGGTGTCAAGACGGCATGCAGTTGTGAGCAGGAATGCTGATATTATCACTATAGGTGATATGGGAAGTCTTAATGGAGTTCTTGTGAACGGAGTAGCAGTCAATAAATCAGTTCAGGTATCACGCACGGCAGTTGTTCAGATTGCGGATACGGTTATAATTATACACAATGGTTATCTGCTGTACTTTCGCTCGGTATCGGGCGTTAGTGTGGAGGTGAATCATATTGAGAAAAAGGTTGGAAAAGGCAAAAAAATCTTAAATGATGTAAGCCTTAGTATAGGTGAGAATGAATTTGTTGCCATAATCGGCGGTTCCGGTGCGGGAAAGACGACGCTCATGAACGCAATCAGCGGCTTTGATTCGAAGCTGAGTGCCGGAAATATTTCTGTGAATGGGGCGGATTTACACAAGAATTTTGATGTTTTAAAGGGAATCATAGGCTATGTGCCGCAGCAGGATATTATATACGAGAATCTTACGCTTAGGAGAATGCTCGAATATACTGCGAAGATGAAGATGGATAGCAGCGTGGGAAGCGCTGAACGTGCTGAGCGTATTGAAAAGGTGCTTGAAATGGTGGAGCTCATAGAGCACAAGGATACATATATCCGCAAGCTGAGCGGCGGACAGAAGAAGAGAGCAAGCATTGCAGTGGAGCTGCTTGCAGACCCGAAACTGTTCTTCCTTGATGAGCCGACATCAGGACTTGACCCGGGGACAGAGCAGAATCTTATGAAGACTCTGAAAAAGCTGTCCAAGACACAGGGAAAGACAATAATTATGGTAACCCATACTACACAGAGCTTAAATCTCTGTGACAAGATTATCATAATGGGTACGGGCGGCCGCCTGTGTTATATGGGAACACCTGAGGAGACACTGAACTTTTTTGAAACGGACAGTCTTGTCAATGTATATAATATGGTCAATTCGGATGCACTGATGTGGGAGAAAAAGTTCAAGGATAACAACGATAACAATATTCAGAGTCCGCACAAGGAGCATGAGAAGATAAAGGTAGGAAATAAGGTATCGTTATGGAACCAGTTCAAGGTACTTACGATGAGATATGCAGAGCTGATGCTTCATGATATACCAAGGCTTGCACTGCTTCTTGCACAGCCGGTTATTATTGCTGTTTTGCTGGGAATTGTTGCAGCGGAGGAGGTATTTGATATATATGAGGACACGAAATCAATACTTTTTGCCCTTGTATGCTCTGGAATATGGATTGGTCTGTTCAATTCAATTCAGGAAATATGCAAGGAACGTGTGATTCTTAAGAGAGAATATATGGCGAATCTGAGGCTTCCGATATATATTCTTTCTAAATATGTGGTACAGCTTGTGCTTGGACTGGTTCAGACATTGCTTATGCTTGGTCTGTTCGCTGTGCTTGTCGGAATACCGAAGGAGGGAATAATATTTAGTTCCGGCTTTGTTGAGTGTGCGCTTACGCTGCTGCTGACTGTGATGGCATCGGCAGCAATGGGACTTATTATATCTGCATTTGCCAAGAATGGTGACAGGGCAATGACCTTTGCACCTTTTGTATTGATAGTACAACTGTTGTTCTCGGGTATTCTCTTCAAGCTTGAAGGAGCGGTTGATGTGATTTCGAGAGTTACCGTAAGCAGATGGGCGATCGAGGGGCTCGGAAGCACTGCTGACTTAAATATGCTCATGTCAAAGACGGGAATACCAAGACAGGCAGAGAATTTATTTACACATTCTGCACAGCATTTATGGCAGGTATGGGGCATTCTTATGATATTCGTTGTGGTGTTCGGCATACTTGCGTCGGTGCTTCTTAAGAGTGTGGCGAAGGATCAGAGATAGGAGCGGGTATGAAGAAAAGATTTTTTTTAATTATATTTATATGCATGTTTTTTGTTACAGGCTGCTCAAAAAATAAAGGTGAGAATGTAAATAAGGTAGTGCATACAGTAGTAAGCACGGAAATACAGGAAACTGTGAGTGACTCAGATAATGCAGAAACCGAAGACGTGGAAACCGAAGAGGATATATCAGGCCAGGAATTGTTTGGAGGACAATATAATGTAGATGATGTGCAGAATGCCACACTCTCTGATGATATTAACAGCTATCAAATACAGATTGATGATTGTGTACTGGAGTTTCCAATGCCATATTCTACGTTATTATTGAAAGGATGGAATGTGAATACGCTTTATGGAAATGATACTTCTCCGCTAAAATGCGGCGAGTACACTACGGTTCAGTTTGTACGAGGTGAGTTACAGTTTGGCTTCTTTATTTATAATCCGGATATCACGATAAGAAAAGTTAAGGATTGCGTGATAGCCGGAGTAGAGATAAATATGCTTGATTATACAGAAAGTGACACCATCAGGCTGCCAAATAACATTATAATTGGTACTTCAAGTATTGAAGAGGTTATTGATATTATGGGAGAACCTGATAATACAGAGGTATTTGAATCTGATAATGTCAAGGTGGATTATATTAAGTATATTGAGAACGCAGATATTTTTAAAGTAGACACTGATAGTCGGGCTGAAAAAAGATTGACGTTTAAAAATGGCATTTTGGTTGATGTTGAATTGTCATGCTTTAAGGCGAATGATGGGTTCGAGTTTTCAAAGGGAAATCCTGATATTGTGCCTAAGTATGATGAACCAACGGAACTCACAGATAGCATGGCAGATAATATTGTGTGCTTCAAAGATGAACTGTACAGGCTCCCTGTACCTGCGTATGCATTTCTTAATAATGGCTGGGAAATGAGAGAAAACTATGAAAAACTTGATGATGGAGCAGATACAACGATAGCTGGAAATGATAAAATCGGAGTATTTTTAGAACGTGATGGCTTCAGATTTATCGCCTATTTGTGTAATAAAAATGATGAGGCTATTTTGGCAAGAAATGCTATGATTTATGAACTAGGTTCAACTGAGGAAGACAGTCTGTCAGAGGTGTCAGGTGGAATATGCATAGGGTTGGATGAAACAGAACTTGAGAATATTCTTAATAATGCCAATATTGAATATGATAAAACTATTGATACATCAGAAGATGGAGATAAGAAATCAATTTCAACGGAGTTCAGAATCAAAAATTCGAGTGGATATTCTATGTCATACGTCAAATGTGAAGATGGCAAGGTCGTGGCAATTAAATGGGTAGTGGAAGAGTGAGGTACAAGGTGTATGAGATTTTTAAGAAAGCTATTAGGAATAAGTATTGCTTTTGCAATATTCTTAAATATTATGCAGGAATCGGAAATTACTTATGCTGCTGGTGTCGGAAAAAAGAATATGACGATAATGGTATATATGGTTGGCTCTGATTTGGAATCCATATCGGGTAACGCATCAATGGATTTATCAGAGATGGCAGAGTCTAAGGCAGATACAAGGCATAATAATATCATTATATACACAGGTGGAGCTTCGGCTTGGCAGATAGATGGCCTTTCGGCAGATAAGGACAGCATACTCAAGGTAACTTCTGGAAATGTTTATGTTGTTGATACGGTTGATGCATCAAATATGGGTGAAGCAGACACTCTCAGCTCATTTATAAATTATTGTTATGATAATTATAAAAGTGACAGCTATTCGTTGATTCTTTGGGATCATGGCGGAGGAGCAGTTGCTGGCTTCGGTTATGATGAAAATTATGATGACAGTCTGACACTTGATGAACTGCAGTCTGCATTGAATGATTCAGTGGGGAAACGTGCTACAAAGCTGGAATTAGCGGGATTTGATGCCTGCCTTATGAGTTCGCTAGAGGTTGCGGATGTCCTTGCTCCTTATGCAAATTACATGGTTGCATCACAGGAAACAGAACCCGGATGGGGATGGGATTATTCGTTCCTTTCGTGTCTTACAGACGAGTTGATAGATGGGGAAAAGCTTGGAAAAGAAATAATAGATTCATATGTTGAATTTGGAGAGATGGCATATGAACTTTACCCTCAGTTGTACTGTGATTTGACACTTTCGTGTATTGATTTGGAAAAATACAGTGAGGTAGAGAAAGCAATGGACAATTTCTTTATTTCATTAAAGGATGGACTTACAATCCGAAATATTCCACAAGTCTCACGAGCTTGTAGCAGAGTTAAAGGATTTGGAGAATATTCATCAAATTATAGTTATGGTATGTTAGACAGCATTAATTTAATAAATCAATTGGTAAGAGTACAGAAATCAGAGGAAGCTGATAAACTTTTGAAAGCTATTGATTGCATGGTTGTGTATAAATCTGGAAACGTTGAAGATGCTAATGGCATATCTATATGTTATCCAAATAATACAGATGATACATATAGGTATGCATATATGTATATATCGGAGCAAGTGGATTTTTCGAAAGGCTATCGTAATTTCATTTCTGAATTATATGACAATGATAAAGGCAATGAAAGTAGCAGAAGTGTGGATTTATCAAGCATGGTTAGTAATGTCGATATAATTGAAACTTCCGAAAATTGTTCGTCCTATGATGTGAAGCTTCAGATTAATGATGAACAGCTAAATAATATATCAAAGATAAACGCATTTATTATGTTCAATACGGGGCAGCTTAATTGGAATACGGGACGTGAGCCGGATAGAGAAAGTGAAAAATATATGGTGGTGTATTCTGGTAAGAATATTCCCGTAGGGGATGATGGATATGCACATGTATATTATGCTGATAAAGCTCTGTATGCTCGAAATGCTCTTACAGAGGAAGTATCGAAAACACCATTATTTTTGGTTGAAAGTAATGCACAGGCAAAAGAAAGAAGATACACAATGCCGATTATTCTTAACAGATATGAACATTCACTATCGTGGAATATGGAAGTTGCCAATTTGCAAATATATGTGAATGAAGACAATCCAGATGGACAGATAGGAAGTGTTATTCCTTATTCAGATTCTGACACACCTGATAAGCAATTATTGTGTATTGATAACTATGATATGATGGCAATTGCGGTGAGCGAATATTACATTGCAAGAGATGAAAATGGAAATATTCTTCCGATATCTGAATGGGAAAATTCAGGCCGTATGAGTGGGTATGAATTTCCGTGTGCATATTTTCAACTGATAACCAAGCCAATAGAAAATCCGGAATGTTTTTATTGTATGTTTGTAATCTATGATAAGCAGGGGAATGCTATTTCTACAGAGTTGATTCCTCTGACGGATAAAAGATAAATGCATGGAGGAAATGCAGAATGGATTTGATTAAATGCTTCAATGATACCATGGGGCTTGCAACTGAGGGTAAGCTAAGACACAAAACCAGAAAGGCACAAAAATCGGTCAGGGTTTACAAGGAAGGCTTTACGGCAAAAAAACATAAAAAATTCTATTCAAAGGCAGATATTATTGTTGAAAGAAATACCAGCTTTGCTTCGGCTTCAAAATACCTTAAGTATGGCAGGACTGCGGTTCTCAATTTCGCAAATCCGGTGCATCCGGGTGGCGGAGTAGAAGTGGGAGCCATGGCACAGGAGGAATGCCTGTGCAGAAGCAGCAATCTGTTTGCATGTCTGTCAGGTAAAGCCGCAAAAGAAGAATTCTATGACTATCATATGAATAACGGAAACAATATGAACTCGGACAGACTTATATACATAAGGAATGTCACTGTGTTTAAATCAGACGATTATATCCCGGTTCTGCTTGATAAAAAAGAAAGGTTCTGCGTGGATGTGATTACCTGTGCTGCTCCATATCTTGGAAAAATTGACTGGATAGACGGAAATGATTTAAAGAATATGCTTAAATCGCGCATAAAAAATATATTTGAATCTGCCATTGAAAACAAAATATCGGTAATGGTACTTGGAGCATTTGGCTGTGGAGCCTTTTATAATCCGCCGGAGCTTGTAGCGCAAGCATTCCATGAAGTAATCATTGAGGAGCAATACAGAAATTATTTCAGTAAAATAGTGTTTGCAATTAAGGCTGCTGATAATAAAGGCATGCTAAACTACAAGGCATTCAACAGAGAACTTGGAAATTATGAAGCATTAAAAAAGTTCACAGGTAAGAGTTTTTCTGTCTTTGGCGATTCGATAAGCACCCTTGAGGGCTATAATCCTGAGAGTTGTGCTGTATTTTACTCCAAAGCTGTGGCAGAGTCGGCAGGTATAAAAGGTCAGGCGGATACATGGTGGGGAATGGCTATAGACTATCTTGACGGAAAGCTGCTGGTGAATAATTCGTGGTCAGGCTGCAAGGTAACATCAAGTGAGCAGGATGCTGTATCGAGGTCGGCGGGCTGCTGTATGGAAAGAATCAAAAATCTGCACGATAAGAGCGGAACCCCCGACTTTATTATAATTTACATGGGCTTTAATGATTGGGGAAGCGGTGTGCATGTCGGAAGTGTAAAGATTGAAAAGAATACTATTGACGAGGATGAATTTTCTGATGCTTATTCAATTATGCTACACCGTATCAAGGAGAATTATCCGTCAGCCGAGATATACTGCTGTACACTCTGTAAGACCTGTATTGATGAGGATTCATCGTTTAATTTTCCTGAAAGCTTCGGAGGAGTGCATATAGAGGAATACAACAGAGCAATAAGAGAGGCTGCTTTTTATCAAAACTGCAGCCTGTTAGATTTAGCTTCATATAATATTCCGTATGCCTCGATGGATGGGACACATCCTACTAAAAAAGGAATGAATACGCTTGCAGAGCTGGTGGTGAGAGGAATATTGCAGGACAGATATGCGTCGCATTGAAGAAATTGCATAAAACGCTTATTTCTACATCGCAGCTTATGCGTGATATTTCAAAATAAAGGAATTTGTAAAGTAGGGTTACAGTGTATAGCGAAAGGAAAGAGAAATATGGCACTTGATATGTACAGGGTATTTAGGCAGGCGACAGATATGAAGGATTACTCCATGCAGCTCAAATCGGTAAGAAGACAGCTTGTTTCGGAGAAAAGCACGCTCACAAGAAGCTGGCAGGGCAGGGAAGTCACATATATGGTCAGAAGCATTGATAAATCAATCTCGCAGATAGACAAGCTTACTCGCCTTCTTAATCAGGCAGGAAACAAAATCAAGTATAATGCGGAACATATTGAAGTTCAGAAAAGCTCCGTAAAGGGTGGTGGAAGCAGATGAGTTCGACTTTAATTGATGTAAGAGCGGTCATTTCATGTTCGGGACGAATAAGGAGAATAAAAAGTACTGTATCGGGAATACAGTCCTCGTTCCGCACGACAAAGGGCAGGATTGATGATTCAATAATGGATGCTGAATTAGCTTCAACACTTTCACAGATTAATAATCAGCTTGGTTCGTTGAACAGCGGTCTGATAAGGCTTGCACAGACCATAGAAAAGGGTGCAGATGCTTACGTGACGGCAGATGGAACCATAAGAGCGTGGGGGATGCAGATTAGCAGGCAGCAGTTATCTGATAAATTCATATAATATTTCGTATGATTCAATCGACGGAACGCATCCGACCAAGGAGTTAATGAAGACGCTTGCAGGGCTGGTGGCGAAAAGGATAATTTCGTGAGGGTATTGTATGAAACTGGGCGAGTTTAACATGCTTCCTATAGGAGCTGTTTTGAATAATCGTTATAAAATTACAGAGCAGTTGGGGAATCATGGTTATAAATATGATTATAAAGCAATAGATGGTAAGACACAGTGTATGTGCGTAGTGAGTGAATTCTATATGCATAGTATTTTGGTGAGAGAATGTGGTGAAAAAGAGATACATCTTCCGCATAGTCAACGATTACTGAGAGAGTGCGAGTATTCAAAGGGAAGGTTTGTCGAATCAGCGAAGCTTGCCGGCAGAGTATGTAATAACCCTAATATATTAAGCACATATGATGTATTTTGTGAAAATAATACGGCGTATTGTGTTACCGAGTCGGTGGAGGCAATGGATTTAGAGCTTCACATTAGGAAAAATGGCTGTCTTGCGGAAGATGAAATTAGATATATTGCACGTTGTCTATGCCGTGCATTGGATGAATTACATAAAAAATCAATTTTACATTTGCGCATTGTTCCGGAAAACATCTTAATCTGCACTGACAGAGATGCATATGAAAATGTTAAGCTCATAGTGGATGGAGGATGTTGGGATAAAAATACTGTTCGAGATATGCATGTATGCACTATGTATCCGGGATATTGTCCGCCGGAGGGATATGGACGCTGTTCGGAAGCAGGCACATGGTCGGATGTGTATATGTTGGGAGCGGTAATGTATAAGATGGCTACCGGAATCAGACCGGATGAGTCGACGAACAGATTCATACATGATGATACAAAATTGCCGCATGAGTTAAATCCGCAGATTTCAGAGAAGCTTTCAAAAATAATTATGCGTGCAATAGAACTAAAACGCAGAAAGCGGTATTGCCGAATAGCACAGCTTATGCGGGAGCTTTCAAAATAAATAGTTATGGCATGATAATTTATTTAATAATCGGAGGAAATAAGCTCTTGATAATTATAAATCATCTGGAGATATGGGACGTTATGATAATTTTGATCTGCATCTTTACAATGTTGATAATCGCTCAGATACCATTATTGCTACTGATATACAGGATGCTAAATTTACATTGGATGGAAAACATCTTGTGTATTGCAAAATGCCACAGGATTATGTTGATAATGGAAACACGAATAATAAGAAATTTACAATAGTTGACTTGAAAACTATGAATGAGAGTAAGACATATGCTGAGGCCGACTATGGAGATAATATAGATTTTACCGGATTGTGGGCTATTAAAGATAACGGAGATATTCTGATTTTCAATGGAATGCCGGGAACCGGTTATTATGCACACGCGGTATATCTTATAAGAAATGATAAGCTGCAAGTATTGCTTAATTTTGATAGTGATTCTTATGGTATTGTCACTAACAAGGAATTGAATGATATGTTCGTGATAAAGAATAATAATATTTACTATTATGACATTGATAATATGAAAAATGTTGAATTGGGAGAAGATTATAGAATCAGTATTCCAATATTAAGTAAACGGAGAAATTTTCTGTATAACATAGATTCACTTGATAAGATGGTATTTGCTTCAGAAGATGGAGTATATCTATGGAATAAAGCAGAATTAAAGCTTGAAAAAGTATTAAGTATGGATTGGCATTCAGGCGAAATAATAGTCATTGATTATTCGGATTCGGATATGCTTATTGCATTTGATAAAAGTAAAATATGCAGAGTCGAAAATCTCAGTAATAAACCGTTGATAACAACGCTTTTTAGTACGTCTGAAGGAATAATAGAGGATATTATGTATGACATTTCAGCATATCAGCCAACAGATGATAATATATGGTTTACGGTAGAAGAGAATGAAGACTATATTTTTTATGCAATCGATAAGAATGGGAATATATTGCATAAAGTATCAGGAGAATTAATAGATGATCTGGACATTGGCAGTATTGGCTATATTCCATCCGCTAGTCAGTATACTCTGATGGCATATAATTATAATGATGAAGGGCATTTGTACAGTGTGGATTCTGATGTGAGGGAAGTTAAGTTGATTGAGAATAGAGCAATTAAACATACATATTGTGATAATTCTCTATGGACAGTATATATGGTGACAGATGGCATGGTGTGCATGTATAACGGAGAAAAAGTAATAAATATAGATATGCCGGAATTGGACTAAAGTAAAAAATAATGGGTTGAGAAAAGAGGAAAACTATGAAATTAGTACAATGCGCAGAAGGACATTATTATGATGCAGACATATCCTCAACCTGCCCTCATTGCAGGAAAAATGAGGCATCGGTTCAGGAAGATGCGACTTCTGTCTATCTGAGAAAAATAGGGCTGTTGGATTGTGCCGAACAGCAGTATCATATTTTGGTCAGACTGGAAGATGGACGGATTTTTGGTATACCGGTTATCGGCAGACAAAAAAGTAATGATGTTATCCAAAAGCTGATTGATGATGGTGTTCTTAATGCAGATAAGGTATATCGTTTTCGCAACTGGCCTAAGGCTGACATGCTTGCTGGAGCAAGCTATGAATATGAAAATGCATGTGTGTGTGAAGTGGATGTAAACAGAATATACAATATGGAAAGCTGTGAAATGCAGGATGTCAGAAAATTGTATGGAGCACCTAATTGTATATCCATTGACTATGGAAGTGTGTTTGACAGAATAAAGACCGAAGAAGGCATAAAGGAAAGACTGCTGACCTATTATCCTGAGATGAAGGGTATACAGATTTCAGGCAAAAACAGTTCAGTAGCCAAGCTGCTTTTTACTCCAGAGGCAACGAAACAATTACTTTCCTATTTGGGATGGGGAGAGAAAGGCTCAGATAATTATAACGAACATCTGGTAAGTCTTAATGGATTTATATCAGGGAAGCTGATTGTCATTGAGAAGGTAGTTCCGCGAAAAGAGCCGGAGAGAATTGATTGTTTTTTAGATTTACCTAATTCATGTTCTCTAGTAGGAATTGCATATGTACATCCATTCGAATTGTTATCGGAAATAAGCGTCAATGATGTGCCGTTAAATGTGGGACAACAGTATATTAATAGGGAATTGGTAACATTGATTGTCAATTCTCAAAAGAAACAGATAGTGGCTTATCGCAATTTAGATTTTGAGCAGATTGATGTAGAATTTTTGGTAAAAAATACTTTTGAATTACATAATTTCATCAATATGGAAAATTGTAAAAATATTTAGCAATTTTTATTTGAATAGGAACCGGAAAAGGTACGTAGATGATAAATGTAGAATTGAATGATGTGCTTGATATTATTTTAAATATACCCAATGCTTTATATACATTTTATTTTCATACTAAAGTGTGCGATATAAAGCAATATTAGGCTGAAACATGTAATTTGAGGCGAATAATAAGCTCGCATTTCAACTATGAATAAAAACGAAAAGAGGAAAAATAATGAAAAGACAACTATTAAGAGGAATTATATGTATATCTGCAACTATTGCACTTAGCGGATGTAGTTCTAAGGCAGATGTTAAGGAGGTGGATAACAGATTTAATGACGCAACAATTGAAAGCATAGCCAGAGAAAGTGATGTGCAGGAGATGATAACTGTACCGGATGTTACTGGTATTCCGTATACATCAGCGGAGAGCACACTAAACCAACAGGGACTGAATGTTGCTAAAGAAGAAAAGTACAGTGATTATGTTGCGGAAGGGATTGTTATAAGCCAATCTCTTGAAGCGGGAAGTACTGTTACTAAGGACAGCACCATTACACTTGTAGTATCAAAGGGAGTCGAAGTTGTTGAAGTCCCGGATGTTACAAATATGGATGAATCAAGTGCCGTAAATGTGCTAAAGAATTGTCCATTTGTTATTTCAGTTACTTACGAATATAGCGAGAGTGTTGCTGAGGGGTATGTGATAAGTCAGTCTGAGAGTGCAGGAAGCAAACTTGCCAAGGGTAGTGAGATAGCGATAATTATTTCCTTGGGGGTAAATAAGTAATAAATTAATTTGTCACAGTAAAGCGCGTATGGCAGTAAGAAAATTATGACCTGTGGAGTCTTCGATGAATAGCGAAAGGAATGCAAAGCAGTATATACTGTTGGGTGATGATTATCGTGGTGAAGAGCATATATACAGTGCCGATTCAAATTGTGATGAGGTCAGGCTTATAGATGACAGGGAAGTCTATGAGATATATACATATAATTCAATATGGATGGTATATTCATTGACGGATGGCACTGTATGTATGTACAACGGAGAGAATGTGGTGAATTTGGATTTAATGAACTGACTATAACATTATTAAAAAAAAAGAAAAATAATGAAAAGACAACTATTAAGAGGAATTATATGTGTATCTGCCGCTATTGCACTTAGCGGATGCAGTTCTAAGGCAGATGTAAAGGATAATGATAACAGTACGGAAAGTACAATGGTTGATGTAACAACAGAAGAAACTACGAAGGGAATGAATGAAAATAAGGAGTCTGAGAGTTCAACAGAAGAGGATACAACTGTTGATGGCATGACTGAGCCGGTTTACAGTGGAATCAGCAGCATAGCAGGAGGCTGGGATACAATATCAGATGATAATGATTGGATTACATATGTAAAAGATGTTGGATTTATCAACAAGCAGGGAGATTGCTTCAATCCTGAATTAATTGAGTCGAGAAAAGATGTAATCTTTAATGAGAGTATATTTGTAGGCAATTATGAAGCAGATTATAGCATGGCAGCTATATATGTAATGCAGGGACAGAATGGGTATGAGTTGTACTATATTGATAAGAAAATTGCTCCTGTTCTTCTTACTGATAATTGCAGTTTTAACCATACATTATATAGAGAGTCAGCCAATGTTGATATTTCGGTCAACGGAAGAAGTGTATTGTATTGCACACCGTCAGGTACAGATAGTGTAGGAATGGATTTGTATTTATATAATGCAGATTATGATACGAATATATATATTGATACAGATGTGATGAGAGCATATTTTACAGTTGATAGTGATTACATTGTGTATGTAAAGCAGGATGCAGGTATTAAGGAAGCTTCCATAAGTGCAGCACTTTCTGATGAAGGTAAGGAATCTCAGTACATTATATATGATGTAAACGGGATGGAGAAGCTTACATCGTTTAAGACATCAATGTATTTGGATAAGGCAATGCGCGGATATATAGAAGTAAATGACAATGGCGATATAGTTATGTTCATGGGGTTAAATCGAACTGCTTATGAGAACATAGAGGATTCGGGAATATTATTGTTCAGAAATGAGGAGGCATATTCGCTATATTCATCTGATGAGAAATATTATATTATTGCAAACAGAGAAGAAAATGAGATGTTCATAATCACGGACAGCGATATGTATTATCTTGATACCGACAATATGAAGCTGACAGAATTAGGCTCTGATTATTATGGATTATTAGTACCATATATATATGCCGGTTATTCTTTTGGATACAGCTGTGATACATTTGACAAGACTATTTTGGCTGCGATGGACGGAGTATATGTGTTTGATAAAGCTTCATATTCAGTCAAGAAAATTGCCAATGCAGACGACGTGTATAACGGATATATATGGAATGATGGAAGTGTTGTATATATAGATAATAATGGAATATATATGGTTGAAGGAGACACGTCACAGCCGGTTGTAACTACGCTTTACGAAGCAGATATGAGTAATGTTTCGGCATTCACAGCTGCGCCTGAGAATGATGCGATTTATCTGGAAAATTCATCGGATGGCTCAGTTATTGAAGTAAAGACAGATGGAACAGAAATACATAAGCTTGGTGAGGGAGATTTGTTCACGGGACACAAATATGATTATACCTATATGGTGCTGTCAGGGAGATTCATGTATGACAGCAGCAAGAATGATGGAATATATTGTATTGATGATAACTTTATTGATAGTGAAAATATTATGGATGGACATAATGTGACTGTTCTGAATGAAATAAATGACTGGAATTCTTACAGTTATTTTGATTACACAGTATGGCCGATATACCATAAAACAGATAATAGTATATATATGTACAATGGTGAGGAGAATATAAAGATACGATAAAGGCAGGTAACTACGGATGATAGAAGTGCAGCTTAAAGACATAGTTGATGTGTTGTTAAATATTCCGAATGCAATATATACTTTTTATTTTCATACAAAGGTGTGTAATATCAAAAATAAAAAAGCATATATAATTATTCTTACACTATGTATGTCGGTTCTTACGTTTTTACAGAATACGGAGCTGATAGGGCATGAGCTGCATGTTGTTCTTGCGTTTTTAGCCTGCGTTTTCATGGTACAGTTATTTATCAGGGATAAGAGGTTCGCAGCACTTCAATTCACTTTCTTCCTGTATCTGTCCCTTATTTTGGGCGAGGCGGTGTTCTATGTCATTGGGTTTGCGGTATATCATGTCCAGCTTATCCTGACTGTTGAGGATATGCTGTTAATGACTGTATGGAAAATAGGATTTTCAATTTTTGCATTTTTTATTGAATATGTGGTGACGATAGTATGGTGTGCAAAAATTGGTAAGATTAAAGACAGTTTTAGCGGAAGTATATTTCTCGTAGCATTTATGGAAATTATTGTTGTGTGGAGCACACTGTGGATAACATTGGATGATACGGAGAACTACAATGCAGCTTTGGTGTGCCTTATAAGTGTTACATGTATGCTCATATTCAATATAATTCAGTTTATGGCGGGAGAACAGGACTTAAGGAAGCAGAGTGAGCTTGTGAAAGCGCGTATTTTAAAGGAACAGCTTGCAAATCAGAACAGCAGAAAAAGTGAACTTGAGGAGCACATTAATAAGGCGAATGAAGCAAAGGCATATATACTTGAGAATATCGATAAGGCGGCGGTTCTGCTTGTCAGCCGTCAGGGAGAAGTAGCGCATGAGCAGCTTCAGGGAATAGTTGATACGATTGCCGTAAAATATTTGTACAGCAACAACAAGATTGCAGATGCACTGCTCTCTGACAAGGCGAAGTTGTGTGAGGAGTATGGAATAGAACTGAAATGCCGCCTTGATTTCCCTGATAACATGCCGATTGATAATGCAAGGCTGTGCATTGTGCTGTCGAACCTTATTGACAATGCGATAAGGGCATGCCGTGAATTAACGGAAGGCAGCACAGCGGAACATAAGCCGTTCATATCGCTGAAGGTTAATGAGCAGTTCGGTTACCTTGTAATAAGACAGGAGAACAGCTTTAACGGAATTGTGGAGAACAGAAGGAGCGGAGCATTCTCAGAGCACGGACTCGGACTGGAAATTATAAAAAGCATAGCGGATGAGCTTAAGGGTGAGCTGGTCACTGAGCATGATAATAAGGTGTTCGTGACTTCGGTTGGTGTGCCGCTTGCCTAGGCTGCCGATGTTTATAAAAACACATTGCTAAAGATGATACATTGTGCTATTATGTACATAACACACGGAATGTCGGAGAAATGTATATTTGGACATGATGCGAAGGCGGGTGGATTATGGAATATAGGATAAGTATCGGAAATCAGGGGTTTGACAACCTTAGACAGCGTAAGTGTTTTTATATAGATAAGACATCACTTATCATGGAGTGGTGGGACTCTCAGGATATAGTTACTCTTATAACCCGCCCGCGCCGTTTCGGCAAGACACTCAACATGAGCATGCTCAACTGCTTTTTTTCTAACGGGTATGCGGACAGAGGAGACTTATTTGAGGGACTGTCTGTATGGGAGGATGAGAGATACAGGCAGATACAGGGGACTTATCCTGTAATTTTCTTAAGCTTTGCGGATGTCAAGGCGGATAATATACAGGATGCCAGGTTTCAGGTAAAAGTGAAGATATCAGAACTGTTTGACCAGAATACATACCTGTTGGACAGCAATGTGTTGAGTGATAATGAGAAAGATATTTTTAAAAATATAACAATGTATATGGATGATGCATTGTGTTGCTCTGCCGTAAATATAATGTGTCGTTATATGCAGCGTTATTACAATAAGAAAGTTATTGTACTGCTTGACGAATATGACACACCGATGCAGGAGGCATATATACATGGGTACTGGGATGAATTCACGGCTTTTTTAAGAAGCCTTTTTAATGCGACCTTTAAGACTAATCCTTATCTTGAACGTGCCGTGATGACGGGAATTACAAGAGTATCGAAGGAGTCAATGTTCTCTGATCTCAACAATCTTAATGTGGTTACAACCACTTCGGATGAATATAGTTCATGCTTCGGCTTTACCGAGGAGGAGGTATTTGATTCACTTGATGCCTTCGGGCTTTCAGATAAAAAGCAGGAAGTTAAGAAGTGGTATGATGGTTTTACTTTTGGATCACATAAGGACATATATAATCCATGGTCTGTAACGAGTTATCTTGATAAGAAGAGAATTGCACCATACTGGGCATCTACAAGTTCCAACGGGCTTGTAAGCCGCCTTTTGCAGACTGCATCGACACAGGTTAAGGAACTTATGGAAGAACTCTTAAGGGGCGGAACAATTGTTGTTAATTTTGATGAACAGATTGTATTTAACCAGCTTGATACGAATGAGAGTGCAATATGGAGTCTGTTGGTTGCAGGGGGGTATCTTAAGGTGAACGAGGTTGAGTATCGTGGAGAACTTTTAGAGCCATGGTATCATTTGTCAATCACGAATCTTGAGACTATGAGCATGTTTTCCGGTATGTTTAAAGGTTGGTTTAGCAATTCTTTATCAAATTATAATGCATTTGTGGCAGCATTGCTTAGTGGAAGCCTGAAGGAAATGAACATTTATATAAATGAAGTTGCCTTATCGACCTTCAGCAGTTTTGACACTGGTGTGCATCCATCTGAGAGGACACAGCCTGAACGGTTTTATCATGGATTCGTGTTGGGACTGTTAG